>Ga0272442_10002156_pt1 | contig 28924 bp, 23 predicted proteins | sample SSMForm2O_FD_200262 | JGI IMG/M metagenome (GOLD analysis project Ga0272442, IMG submission 200262) | Marine sediment archaeal communities from Little Sippewissett salt marsh, Falmouth, MA, United States - SSM-Form-2O | ecosystem: Environmental > Aquatic > Marine > Wetlands > Sediment ...
GCCGGTCCAGGCCTTGAGGATCGCGGATCATCAATCCTCTTTTCCGGTCTGTGAAACTGACGAATAAGATGGGGCCTTGCTGCAACCGTTTTAAGATGAGTCGTTGCCCCCCGCCGAGCGGTGGAAACTCGCTGGCTGAATACGTCCAGTTCTTGCCCATATCTTCTGAAATACTCATGGGCATCCGGCCGTCGATATTATCGCCGCGTCCGAACGCCATGAGTCTTCCGTCTTTAAGCTGGGTGACGCCGGCGTGAATGCCGGCGATCCACGCCCCGGTCGTACCGGCTCTGAATGTCGGATTGGGCCGACCTGCCCCGGGATCCACCCATGTATCGCCCTGGTCACGACTTATATGCACGGACGTCCCCCCCCTGCCCCCGGTGACGGCATCGCAGGGCAAGAGGATAAATCCTTCCCGCGTCCGAAAGACCGATTCGACGGGCATGTGCCGAAGGCCGTGCTCGGGATTAATAAGACGTGCCGTGGACCAGGTCGCGCCGCTATCCGTCGAAGTTCGCATCACCGTGGCGAGATTGCCCCATGTCGCCGCTGCGGAGAGACCGTTAAAATGATAAATGGTACCCCATCCGTCAGAATAGAATGCGGGTGCGTGGTCGTTACGATCCGGCGCATCCCAGAAGACCGAGGCAGGCTCCCATTGCTCGACGCCATATCGCAGCCGGCTCGCCAGAATGGTGAGTTCCCGGCCGGGCTCATTCCGGCATGAATACCAAATGGCCAAAAGATCGCCGTTCGGACAATCGACTAACGCCGGATCATGATTGTGCCTGGAGTACATCGGACCGTCGGAGCCGGGAGGGATTTTGACGTACTCGATGGGACCTTTGAAATACGGCTGGTCGGGATCGGGACCTTTGCTCCAATCCGGCCGAAATTGTTGGTTAACGTTTTGGCGATTCATTGCGGGTGTGGGAACCGGGAGCGGCTCGGTCTTCGGTATGTCGCCGAGGACCACGCGAAAGCCAATCAGCCAGCTTTTATCCTCCGGAAGCGCCGCCAACCGGTTGGCCGAGCGTAAGAATGAAATCTCCGTGCTGTGACTGCCGCCGCGTGTGACCTTGAAATCCCCATCGATCCGCCCTACCGGATCCGTCTGAGCGGTTGGCTCATAAGGACCGTACCCATCGGAACACCATTCCTCGACATTGCCGTGCATATCGAACAGCCCCCACGGATTCGGGGGAGTCTGCGCGACAACGAGCGGAACCGGGTCAGCCCCCTTACGGCGGCGAGCGGGATCGGGAAACCAACTCATCCCGACATTCTTATGAAATTCCTTCGGCAAGCTATCTCCAGTATGATATGCAGTCGTCGTGCCGGCCCGACAGGCATATTCCCATTCGGCTTCCGTTGGGAGGCGATAAGGCTTGCCTTCCTTCTGTGAAAGCCATTGGCAAAACTGATTCGCTTCGTACCAGTTGATAAAAACAACCGCTTCGTCGTCTCGTTTCGAATAGCCGAGTTTGCCGCGGAATGGACGGTGTTTCGGATCAAATTGCTCGTATTGGGCGTTCGTCACTTCAGTGACGGCCATGAAAAAAGGCTTTGAAATCCTCACCGGATGAACCGGTTGCTCGTCCCAATCGCCGCCCTCTTCTTGGCCCATCCGAAAGGGACCCGGTTCGATGCGAACAAACTTCATCCCAAGAGAATTGACAAACGTATCAGCCGGCTGTGCTTGTGTGGCAGTCTGCAGGAAAAATACAGTATTCACAAGCCATAGGACAAGCGTCACCCGTCGTTTTTTGTTCATACTCATTGCCTTTCACACCGTTTGATTGCCATGAGCTTCTATAAATTGCCGAACCTGCGGCCTGATGTATATGTGTTCGACATCCACGACTTTTAACACGGCTTCCGCACAGAGGGCGGCCGCGGCTATCGACGAGGCCTGCGTATCCAGAAAAAAGATCCCCTCGCCCTTGATCGTACAAAGCCCCCCGCCGCCGCCCCCAAGGGGCTCATTGCGAATCGTGACGCCATTGGCCTCCAGCAGCGCCAGAAGCTCCTGCAAAATCATCTGTTCGTTCATGATCGGTCGATTATTTTCTCTGAGCCGGCATTCAAGAAAAACGTCCTAAAACGTCGATGTATATCAATAGAAACCGAATTCTATCTCAGGAGCCAAGAATTGGCAAGCATTACGGAAAAACGCCTTTCCTTGCACCGGCGCGTGGAAGTCCAGCGGCACCAAAATGAGTCCCTGAAATATCAGCTCGCCGGCTTGCAGCATCTGGCCAATATCGGGACGGTCAGCCATATGATCGCCCACGAGATGAATAACCTTCTGACGCCGATGAAAAGTTATGCCACGTTTGCCCTGAATCATCCGGACGATCAAGCCCTGGCCCAAAAGGCATTACAGAAAGCGGTCCGCAATTGCGAACGGGCCTCTAAGATTATGGACAGTATGCTCGCTATGGTGAGCGGGAAGAGTCAGGATCGAATGGAAATTCGGCTTCGCGAATTGATTGAAGAGGTTTTTACGTGTCTTTGCCGGGATTTCACGAAAGACGGAATCACCGTCGAACTGCACATCCCCGATCATCTGGCAATTGACGTTGTGCCCGTTCAGTTTCAGCAGGTTTGTATGAACCTAATCCTCAATGCCCGCGATGCGATGTTGCCGCGCGGCGGCGTTTTAACCATCAGGGCCGCGGAAAAAAAGGAAACGATCGAGTTAGATATTATCGATAGCGGCGATGGGATTGATCCGGACGTTATGAACACGATCTTCGAGAGGTTCTTTACGACGAAAAAGAAAGGAAGCCCGGCGGCGGAACATTCAGGCGCCGGACTGGGATTGGCTTTTTGCAAAATGGTCGTCGATGGACACGGGGGGCACATTTCGGTACAATCGGAACCTGGTCATGGAAGTACTTTTAAAATTGCATTGCCCAAAACCATGGTCCGGTAATCACAAATGGTGGCCCAGGTTCCGAAGCTCATTTTGCTGGTGATTTTACTTGCCGGTTCAGCTTTTTTTTCCGGCTCAGAAACGGCTTTCTTCAATCTTTCACCCCGTCAAATAAAACTCTTGAGAGAGTCGAAACATCGCCTGCAAAAGCTCACCGCCAGGCTCTTAAGCAAACCCGGCCAGTTACTGAACTCCTTCTTGTTCGGAAATATGGTCGTGAATGTCTTGTATTACGCCGTCGCCAGCGTTCTGACGATTCGTATGAAGGACTATGGCAGTATAGCGGCGGCAGTTACAGCGCTGCTCAGCTTCTTCGCGTTAGTGCTTTTCGGTGAAATCCTGCCTAAATCCATGGCCTATTCAAATTCGAAAGCCCTGAGTGTGTCAGCCGCCCTGCCGACGTTCTTGTGCCTGAAAGTTTTCGCTCCTCTTGAATTCGTATTCAAAGTGCTTGTCCTGGAGCCGGCCATGCGGCTGCTTTTAGGGCCGAGACGGAAGCCGAAGGCCATTAGCGTCAATGAATTCAAATCCCTGATTGAGACCATCCGAAGACAGGGATTGATTAGTGCCGATGAAGATCGACTTCTGGCCGAAGTGATCGAATTGGGTTTTTTGAAGGTTCGTAACGTCATGCGCCCGCGGGTGGATATGTTTGCCTGTGCCGTGACGGAGGCGAGCGGGGATGCCCGTGAAAAGATGGAGAAACATCGCCTGACAAAATTGCCCGTTTACGTCGGCGAGATAGATAACATTGTCGGTCTGGTCCATCTTCGACAAATCCTGCTGAAACCCGACATATCGCTGGACCGGATCGTCCAGAGGGTTCATTTCGTTCCGGAACAGAAAACCGTGGAGTCCCTTCTGGAATTCTTCCGCAGGACTCAAACGGATACGGCCGTCGTTGTGGATGAATATGGCGGGATCGCGGGGTCCGTGTGCCTCGAGGATATAGCCGAAGAGCTGCTCGGTCAAATTGAGCCTTCCGGACAGGTTGAGCCGGTTCAGCAGACGGGGCCTTTCGAATATCGCCTGGCGGGCAATCTCGCCGTTCACGATTGGACCGACGTATTCGGTATCGATCTGGCTCAAACACGCCAGGTGACGATTGGCGGACTGGTGACCGCCCTGCTCGGCAAGATACCCCAACCGGGAGATGCGGCGCGTTTGAAAAACCTCAAATTCACCGTGGAAAGAGTGCAAAAACGGCGAATCGAAACGCTCATACTAACCCTCGAACCGTTCCAAAACAATGGACAATAGCATCCTCATCGTATTGATTGTTGCGTGCCTCGTGACGTTAGGAGGACTGTTCTCAGGCTCCGAGACGGGGTTATATCAACTGAGCCGGCTACGCTTGCGATTGGGTGTTGAAAAAAAACAATTTCCGTTCGTTATCCTCGGTCGCTGTTTGCACGACAGCTCCGGCTTGTTGTTGTCGCTTCTGATCGGCAATAATCTCGTCAATTATCTGGCCACAAGCGTTGTTACGGGTGTGTTTTTGAGTCGGATGGGTATCGAATTTGAGCATCGGGCCGAAATCTTTGCGACGTTACTCATGGTTCCCATCCTTTTTGTCTTCTCTGAAATGATTCCCAAGAACCTGTTTTTTTATCGTGCCGACCTACTCATGCCCTACCTTTCACCGGCCCTTTATATTTTTTACAAACCCCTCAAGTGGAGCGGGATCGTTCCCTTGTTTAAGTGGCTATCGCGTCTTTTCGCCCGGCTGGCCGGATTAACGGCCTCTTCAGGGACAGTCATCGCTTCCACCCAAAGACACAAAGTCCAGGCCATCCTGAAAGATACACACGAAGAAGGCATTCTAAGTCCCGTGCAAAGTGATATCGTCAAACGCCTGGTGAGTATTTCACACGTTCATATCGGGTCCGTCATGATCGGCATGGGGCACGTTGAAAAAATTCCGATCGATTCCGACCGTTCTGCACTGCTCAGCAAATTAAGCAAATGCGCCTTTACCCGCCTGCTTGTGACACGATCTGAACGCGGCGATATTCTCGGTTTCCTCAATATCTACGAAACGTTAGGCTCGTCGCAAGAGTTCGCCAATCTACGTGACTATATCAAGCCCATTCGGGAACTTGACGCTCAGACAACGGTTACGGACGCGATCCACTTCATGCAGGCTGAACAGCAGAGGATCGTCCTGGTGAGCCGAGCCGGCCGGCATGGACGCAACAGATACATCGGGATCGTCACGATGAAAGATCTCGTCGAGGAGCTTATCGGGGAGCTCGCCGAGTGGTAACGTCATTTATTATTGACTATTTTCGATTGACGATGTAAATAACACGCTAATGATATCTTCAAGAATCGCTATTATAATCGCTGTGACTCTACTCATCGTCCTCTCGGCGGCGATTTTGGCCGGTAGTATGACCAAACCTGTCGGCCGGGACGAACAGATGTATTGCACCGGGGCCGTCTGCCTGGCCCAGGGCAAGATGATCTATCGGGATTTCTCATACGCCGCCCAGATGCCCTACCATCCATTACTCTGCGCCGCCCTGTACAAGATGCTCGATACGACGCACTATCTGCTTGTGGGCAGATTGCTCTCAAGTGGTTGTGATATTCTTGTGATGATACTGATCATCGCGATTTACCGGCATGTCTTCAAGCCTTTTGCCATAACCGGCACGTTACTGGGCCTGGCGGGGGTTGTTTTGTATCTCTTCAATCCGCTGGTCGATTACGCCAACGGTTACGCCTGGAACCATGATGTGGTCGTCTTGTGCATCGTATTGTCTTTGTGGTTATTTATCTCAGCGGATTTTCAGAAGAAATCCGGATATTGGCGCATAGCCGCCATCGGCGCCTTGCTGACATTCGCCACATTCATGCGCATCACGACGGTTTTAGCCGAACTGCTGTTTTTCGTCGTTATCCTGGCTTCCCCGGCTAAATCCATCAAACAGAGAGCTAAAAACGCCCTGCCCTTTTTAGCCGCGTCGGCGGCGGTGGTGATGTGGCCTTTGTGGGTCATCGCCCAGGCCCCGAAAGCGTTCTTTCTCAATCTCGTCAAAATCCCGGCATTCTACGGCCGATGGCTGCACGAGATCGGAATGGTCCATAACAAAGTCGGCCTGACATTAGCGTGCTTAATGACGCCGGGTTACTTTGTTTTAATCGCCCTGCTGGTTTACCTGTTTCTCGCCGGGTTCATTCTTCGCCGTAAATTGAAGATTGCGGACAGGAACAGCTTGCGGCTTGTCGTTCTGCTACCGGTCGTCTTTTTTGTGGTCGCCCTGATTCCACCGACGATATGGCGGCAATATCTGGCGATTCCGGTCCCGTTTCTGGTGATCGCCCTGGCTTTTCCTCTTTCCTATTTGAGACGGCTGAGCGATAAAGGCAATATCAGCCGGCAGTTCAAAATAGCATCGGTCTCCATGGGCGTCGGTGCGCTGCTCGCCATCCTCGCATATCCGTTTGTTTTATTTCGGACACCCATAGCCCTTGTGCCGGAAAAATGGGTTCCGATCGACCTGCACAGGGTTTCAGAAGATATCGTCGGCAGGGCGAAAGAGCCCAAGCAAATTCTCACCTTAGCCCCCCTGCTGGCGCTCGAAGGCGGCGGCAAGATTTATACGGAATTGTCCGCAGGCGCCATTATTTATCGAATCGCCGATTATCTCACTCCTCATGAACGACAAATCACGCACACCGCCGGGCCGAAGAATCTTCCCGCCCTCATAGAAACCACGTCTCCTTCGGCCGTGATCCTCAGAGTCGAAATGCCCCGTCTTGAGCAACTCATCAGCGAAATTATCGTCCAGCCCGACTGGGAAAAAGAAGAATACGAAAACGGTCCCATCGTCTATTTCAGTCCATAATCCTGATACGATAAGCACCGAACCTCTCTTCTCTTTCTTCCGGCTATATTGAGAATTTCTGAAAAAGAAAATCAAATCCCAATATTTTGTATTGACCCTTTGTTAAAGCCACGATATGTTGTGGAAAGTCGTCGGTTTGCTCCCTTGTGGGGCATCGCAAGAGGGAACCCGGTTGGAATCCGGGGCTAACCCGTAGCGGTATGTAGGAACGACAGCCATCATAAGCACTGCGATTTGAGAGCGGGAAGCGATGGCCGGTAGGACGCCGATTTGGAATAATCGGAACGCCTATAAGCCCGAAGACCTGCCGACGACCCGTACCGATGCGATACGGAATGACAACCTGGCTTTCGAGGGTAAAGCCGTTGTTCGCCAAAAGTGCTAATAGCGATGGGTTACATGGCAGACTCCGGCGTCAATCCTCTGAATGCTTTTCCGCGTGGAATCATGTTGTCATAATTTTTGAAAAGGATGTCGTTACGGGCTGTTTGCCTAGGCTTGCATAAGGATATGCACTATGGGATCGGTTAAAACCAAGGTCGTATTGATTCGGGCCACGGACGAGGCGGAGGGATTAATTGCCTCTGCCGGAAAACTATGTTACGCGCACGACAGTCAAAAAGTTTTCCGAACCGACTCGAACGATTCCGGCCAATTCGTGCAAAAACTGATGCAAATGGGCCATGAAAGCCCGATCGAACACGTCGTTTTTACCTTCTATATCGAAGGCATCTCCCGTGCTATGACCCATCAATTGGTGAGGCATCGTCTGGCAAGCTACTCCCAACGCAGCCAGCGATACGTGGACCATGATGCGTTTGATTATGTGGTTCCGCCGCGTTTACAGGGCAAGACGGTTGAGATGGACGGCGAGCGTATCGACGCCGTCGCTTATTTCGAGCAGACGATGGCCCTGATTGCCGAACGCTATGCCAAACTCCAGGAGGCACTCGGCCCGAAGGGAGAAACAAGCAACGAGGACGCCCGATACATCTTGCCGAATGCCTGCGAAACGAAAATCCTGATGACGATGAATGCCCGGGAGCTTTTGCATTTTTTCGAGGAGCGGTTGTGCGTCCGCGCCCAATGGGAAATACGCCGTGCGGCCGAGCAAATGCTGCAGCTCGCCAAGGGGGTGTGCCCTTCCCTTTTCGCCAAAGCCGGGCCCAAGTGCATCCGGCTCGGAGGGTGTCCGGAAGGGACGCGATCCTGCGGAAATTATGACGGGATCAGAAGGAAATACGACGCCGAATATAAACGCGAAATGGAACAGCAATTCGTCGATCTACCATGCAAAGCCCATCACCAAAGTGTGCACGTCAAAGATTAAGTGCCGGATACGTCCATGTCTATACGGGCGACGGCAAGGGCAAGACCACCGCGGCCATTGGGCTCGCTATACGGGCCGCCGGGGCGGGTCTGCATGTACTTTTTACGCAATTTATCAAAGGAATGACCAGCAGCGAAATCGCCGCCCTGCAAACGTTCTCCGATCAGATCACCGTCCGGCAATACGGCCGAGGCCGATTCATCCGCGGCGGGCCTTGCCGGGAGGACATCGGCGCCGCCGAGCGGGGGCTGGTTGAGATCGAACGGGCACTTGTCGAAGGCGATTACGACATGATCGTCCTCGATGAGGCCAATGTGGCCGTTCAATGCAATTTGTTCTCCGTTGACAAGCTGGTCGAACTGATCGCATCGAAACCGCCGGACATAGAGATGGTCATTACAGGTAGAAATGCACCTTCTTGTCTGCTGGACTATGCCGACGTGGTTACAGAGATGAGGGAGATCAAACATTATTACCGCAAAGGCATTATGGCCCGCATCGGAATCGAGAAATAAAAGGAGTGAAAGATCATGAAGGGATCGTGCAAGAAGAACTCAGTCCGGTTGACCCGAACAATCTTCGTTCTTTTGTTCTATCTTGCCGGCTTAACTTGTGCCGAGTCATTGACATTACCCGTGAATCAGCGTCCCGATTGGCTGCAACGAGACGGCATTGTCATGGCGGGCAGTTGGGAGCCGTTACTGTTCCGCGTTCGGCGCGATGGTAGCGAGGGTTACACGCCTACGGCGGAGCAGCAAGCCGCCTATGTGAGGGAACACAGCCCTGAGATGATCGCCGAACTCAAGGCCCTCGGCGTCAATTTCATCATGATGCACTGCTATAAGGGCGCCGGTCTTGACGCGGAACGTCAGAGTATGGCCGATGCGGTTCACTTTGCTTCGCTCTGCCGGGGCGCCGGCTTGCGTACAGGGGTGTACAACTATAGCGGGGCTTTCTTGTGGGAGCCACTGTTTAAGGAGACGCCGCAAGCCCGGGATTGGGTCTTGATCGGTACGGACGGCAATCCGGTCACGTACGGATCGGCGACCTATCGCTACCGCTGGAACCGGAACCACCCGGACGCTCAGGCATTCTACCGGCAACTCGTCCGATTTGCGGTCCGGGATATTCGAGCCGACCTTCTGCACTTCGACAACTACGGGCACGGTCCCGGTTGGGATGCGAACTCCGTACAACGGTTTCGGGACTATCTGAGCGATACGTTCACCCTCGATCAGTTGAAGAAAATGGGAATTGATAGCTTGAGGACGGTCCAGCCTCCGATAGCGGGAACGAAGGATCTGCTGCAAAGGGCGTGGCTGGAGTTTTGCTGCCGGTCGCTCGCCGCTTCGTATCACGACATGAGCCGGTACGCCCGCTCGCTCCGCGAAGATATCCTGATCGAGTGCAATCCCGGCGGTCCGGGTCATCGGATTCGCCCGCCTGTCGATCACGGCCGGCTCCTTCAGGGAGGCGAGGCTTTCTGGGACGAAGGCAGAGCGCCCGGCTATACGAACGGGCAACTGCGCTCACGCATCCGCACGTATAAAGTCGCCCGGCGGATGGACAATATCGCCTTTGCCTATAGCACCAATCCCCTTGAGATGGCTGAATCCATGGCCTTCAACCGCGATTGCCTCGGGTGCATCTGCTGGTTCGAGTATGGCAGGATCGTCGTCAAGCCCGGCTCGAATGAGCCGATTACGAAAACCCTCGCTCCATTCATTCGTTTCTTTCACAAACGCCGCGACCTGCTGCGTCGGGCGAGCGTTGTTGCCGACGTGGCCGTTCTTCGCAGCTTCCCATCCCAGGTGTTCGCGGATTCCAAATATGCTCAACTGACCTATCGTGTCGAACAAGCCCTGATCGAAAACCGGGTTTGCTTTCAGATCATATACGATCATCACCTTAACGATCCGGCCCGCTACCCCGTACTGGTTCTGGCAGGGTGCGTGGCGCTGTCCGACCCGCAGATCAGGCAAATCAAGCAATACGTCGAATCCGGCGGGCGGCTTTGTATTGTGGGTCCCGTTGCAACGCACGATGAGTGGATGTTGCCGCGAGGAAAACCGGTGCTGAACAACCTGCCGAATGATAGAGTCATACGCATCGGGGAAAACGACGACGTCATCAGCGGGGTCCGCCATGCCTGCGGCGAGAGGCTTTCCGTATCGGTCCAGGGGCCACACGGATTGTGTTCAGAACTGACCGAGCAGCCCGGCAGACGCCTCATTCATTTGGTGAATTACCGGGACGACGGCCCTGTCAAAGATATCTCAATCAAGCTCCGCCTGCCTGATAAGCACCGTATTCAAGCGGTAACACTGGTGAGTCCGGAACGAGAGAACGATCTTAAATTGGACTTTCGGGAACAAGCCGGCATGGCGACTTTTAACGTACCACAGGTGAAAACATACGAAATCGCTGTCATCACGTTGAAATAGAGCCTATGATGGGCAGTACACTATGATGGATCATTTACATCGGAATTGTTATCGAAATAATCGATTAATTCTTTCGCGATGCTGTTTATTACCGTTCGGGTTTGACCGTTGGCGCTATTGACGAGGATGGAGAAGATATAGTCGCCCTGGCCCGTGCTGCATACACCCGACAATGACCGGACGCCGTTGATATAACCGGTTTTACCCCGAATTTTGCCTTTGTATTGTTCTTCTTTAAAGTAGCCGCTAATGGTCCCATCGACTCCCCCTATGGCCAGCGAATCTCGATAGATCGGCCAGTCCTCGCTCTCGTAAAGGCTGGATAGAACCGTGGTGATCGTATAAGCCGTCAGCTCGTTCTGCCGGCTCAAGCCGCTGCCGTCGTCGAGATAGAACTGGCTCTTATCGATACCCAGTTCCATAAGGTAATCCGCGACCCGTTCTCGTCCTGTCTCCCAACTGCCGTTTTTGCCATCCGGATTGGTGTGAGCGGCAATCGTTTTGAGCATCGCCTCGGCCACGAGGCCCAGGCTGTTCTTGTTGCACCGCTTGAGGCAATCGGCCATCGACGTTGTGAATTCGATCAGTGGGCTGAAATCGTTCCCGTCATCGAACGTTTTTTCCACAAGCTGACCCTGGGCATTGATTCCCGTGGCCACGAGGTGCTCGAACAGCAAAAAGCCGAAGAATGCGGCGGGCCGTTCTATCGCCACGTCGAACGGTCCGACGGCGTCTTTGCATTTACCGAAGACGATCAACGTATTCGGGTGACGGTTGCGGTACGTGCCCACGGCGCCGTCGCCTTTCGATATCGATGCGACGTTATTCACAAGGGATACGAACATCGTTTGCGGATCGACAAAAATCGCAACATTGCCCTCCACCTTCTTGGCGCTGATTTTCACGCAATTGTCGTTGTAGTTCAGGCCGCTCACCTCGCAGGCGTACCACCTGTTTAGGTCCCTGGCCGGCCAGCTCGGGTGGACGCGCTCATTATCAAAGACCGTGCTGTCAACAATAATGCTATCGATCTTTTCGATGCCTTCGGACTTCAGGGCGTGCGAAATATCCTTGAATATCCAGCCCGGCTCCCGGCCATACCAGCTATCCTTCCTTTCGTCGCCCAGGAGCGGATCGCCGCTGCCGATGACGACCAGCGTGCTGCCGCAGAGTCCGACCTTTGTTCTGTACACAAAATCCGCTCCCAGGTACTTGAGTGCCGCCGCACCGGTGATGATCTTCATATTCGAGGCCGGGATCATTAATTCTCGTGCATCGTGATCGTAAATCGTCTTACCGGAATCCGCTTCAATGATGTGAATGGAAAATCGGACTCTCTGCTCCAAAGATTCACGAATGATACGATCGATCTTGCCGGTTAGATCGACCCTGACTTCAGGCTGATTTTCGCCCAGTGAAACCGATGTGGCCTCGACCGGCGTCGCGCACCATACTCGGGGGATGATTGGCGCAAGATGGCTGCTGTAAAGCGCCAATCCAAGCCCAATCAATAAATTCTTTATTTGCGTTCTCATAGGGACATGTATTATTCCGCAAACACGGGGGTGCATCAATATTTTTTCTACATTAGATGCTTTTTTTTAACATGTCCCTTCCAGACTGCAGCCTGATCCGCCGTCGCAACGCCTATCCGACCTATCCATTGAAAGGATTTGAGGTTGCAGGACGTCGAGATTCAAAGTAAACTGCTTTGTCAGCCTGATAGGGATAAAAAATAATGAAAGAAAAGGCAAAATTAGCGGAACAGAACGCGGATGGGACGTATCCTAAAAACAAGCCGCGTCCTTCCGGCGACAGCAAGGAGCCGTTGGAACAAAAGCGGCATGCGCTCGTCGCGCGGCTTAAGGCCGGAGATCGTGCAGCGGCGTCCGATCTGGTCGATGAGTACTACCAGCAAATATATCTGTTCATGCGGAGACTCGGCCACGATCGTCAGAGCAGCGAAGATCTGACACAGGAAGTGTTTTTCAACGCCTGGCATCATATTGGACAGTTGAAGGACGAAAGAGCATTGAATAGCTGGCTCTATCGCATTGCGAGCAACGTCTCGAACTTGTACTGGCGACGACATAAACATAAAGAAGTGATCGGGATTGAAAATATTAATGCCCCGGAGGTCAGCACGGGCCGGAACGATGAATTTGGGCATTATGAGCAGTTGGAACAATTAAATTACGCTGTAGCCCGGCTGCCGGTAAAACTAAAACAGACGGTCGTTCTTCATTATATGCAGCAATTGACGATTGCCGAAGCGGCCCAGGTCGCGGGCATCAGGCAAGGAACCTTCAAAAGCAGGCTCAACAGGGCCCTCAAGGCTCTCAGAAAAAGGGTTACATGATACAGGCTCCCACGGACGCCGTTACCTGCGGGCCCTATGAAAAAGAGAATGGCTATGGACGAAGAGCAAATCCAACACCTCCTGATGGAATTGGGTCCCCGGCTGACCGAACCGGTCCCACCCGATCTCGGCGAGCATATCAAGCAGCGCATCCCACACCGTCTGGCCCGGCATAAAATCAGTTGGGATACCGTCAATATCATCATCGACTTGAGATTGAGCAAATCCGTTGCCGCCGCGGTGATCGTCATTGCCCTGGTTTTGTTGCTGAACCTCTTTGGAGATCGAAATTCACCGATGGGCGGCATCGTCCAGGATGGCGTTCTTCTGGTCAAATACTGGGGAAAAGCCGGAAAAATCGACCTTTCAGCGGTAAAAACGAAATACGAGCACCTGCTCGAACGCGGAGAAGAAGTCGTTTGGTACGGGGATTTCGTCGATCCGAAAGATAGCCATGCCGTGCTAATGCACCAGAAGCTCACCGACGGCACCTACATCGTCACATTCGCCGATGGGCATGAAAAAGAAGTCGATTCGGAGGAATTGATCCGGTTTATGGCCCGCATGTTGCGACGAAAACCGAATTGACCACGACTTAGCGGGGGAAAATCAGGAAATTATCGCTTGAGTTCGCGCCAAGCATGTGTTAAAATGGTGAAATGTATAGGTGACAGTCTAAACAGACATTTTTCTGATATCTGAAGGAGAATTGAATATGAGCAAGAAAAGAGGGTTTACTTTGATCGAGCTTTTGGTCGTCATCGCGATTATCGCGTTGTTAATGGCGATTTTAATGCCGGCCCTGCAACGCGTGAAAGGCCAGGCGCAGGCGATTTCGTGCCAGGCAAGATTGAGAGAATGGGGTCTAATCTTCAAGTTGTACACGGACGATTATGACGGCTATTTCAACGAAGGCTGGGGCAGTGGGGCCAGTACATTGTATCCAAATGCGTTGAGATCCTATTATAAGAATAATTATGAAATGCTTTTATGCCCGACGGCCACGAGAGAAATGGAAAACAGCAATGACTGGGGTACGTTTAAAGCCGCTTGGCGCGAGATGGCTGGAACTCGTTATGTCTTCAGCTACAATATCAATTCCTGGACGAACTATATGCACGGGGATCGAGGTGATCGTTGGGAAGAATGGTTCTGGAAAAATGTCAATAACACAACGGCTATCGCGCCGGGAACCCGAACCCCCACCGGCAAGTCCGTGAGTCTCAATACGATACCGGTTATCGGAGATGGGACATGGCACGATGCCTGGCCGCGGGATACCGACGCGCCGGCGCAGACGATGGATGCCTTTGGAATCGGCGACCGGGGTACGAGCGGCGAGATGAACCATTTTTGTATTGACCGTCATAGCGGAAATGTGGGGATGCTCTTTATGGACTGGTCCACACGGCGGGTTGGTCTCAAAGAACTTTGGACGTTGAAATGGCACCGATCATACGTCACAACCGGCGCCTGGACGAAAGCCGGCGGCGCCATGCCCGAAGATTGGCCCGTGTGGCTGAGAAACTACAAAGACTACTAAGAAAAAATGAAGCACTCGCAAAGGCCGGCCCTGAAAAAGCCGGCCTTTTTTACTTCGTCTTCGATCTTAGAAACAGAGGGAGTGACACCATGAGCAAATCTAAAGGTTTCACATTGATTGAGCTTCTGGTCGTGATCGCGATTATTGCATTATTGATGGCGATTCTCATGCCAGCCCTCCAGCGGGTCAAAAAACAGGCGAAATCGATTCTCTGTCAGGCCAATCTTAAGGAATGGGGGCTGGTCTGGGCGATGTACACCGATGAAAATGACGGGCAATTCCCGGATTATCTCGGCGGCAACTGGATGTCGAAATTGCTGGATTATTATTCAAACACGGAGAAGCTGCTCTTTTGCCCGATGGCGACAAAAACTCAGTCGGAGGGGGCGGAAGTACGCTTTTCGGCGCTCGAGGGCGGAGGCGGAAGCTACTCCCTGAATGAGTGGATTTACGATAGCGATGATACCAGCGGCGGCCGAGACCTCGATTTTTACTATAGGAACATTAACCATAAAGGTCTCAATAACACACCGGTGATGGCGGACGGGGCCTGGCGGGCGGATGGACAGCCCTTCCCCACGGATAGCCCTCCGTCCTATGATGGCGAGCCGCGCTCGGGGGTAGGGACATCGGGAGATGAAATGCGCATTTTCTGCATCGACCGGCACGAGGGCGCCATCAACGTTTTGTTCATGGATTGGACGACACGGAAGGTCGGTCTCAAGGAGTTATGGAGCTTGAAGTGGCATGCCGGTTTCGATACCGCCGGACCGTGGACGATGGCCGGAGCGGCCATGCCCGAAGACTGGCCGGAATGGATGAGACATTACAGGGATTATTAAGAACAGCTCTGAGCTGCTTACCGGCGATGGCGAGGGCTTTCAGGTCAATAGATAATCGCTGTGGCCTCTTTAATTTTCGCAATCACATCCTGAGGATCGGCGGAGTACGGCACGAAACCATCGAAGCCTTTTTGGAGTAAAGCCGCCGATTCCAAATCACTAAGCTGATTGGCCAGTGCGATCACCTTGATCGTTCGCAAATCTTCATCCTCACGAATCCCTCTGCAAATGCCGACGGCATTGATGTCCTCGGCCAAGAAGCTGACGAGTATGACATGGGGAGAAAACGCCTGAACGACAGCGCCGGTCTCAAAGGTGCTCCCGACGATTTGCACGTCATAGTCGGCCTTGGTTCGGAGAATATCCGCCAAAGCGGAGGCCGTCTTGTCGTTACTGTCTGCAATGAGCACGCGGATCTTCCCAACCGCCAATTCCTCGGTCGGCATATTATGGACTTTCATGAAACGAACCAATTCGCTGACGGGTATGCGTCGATCCTTACTGCCGGGGATGCGATAGCCCTTGAGTTGGCCCTTGTCAAACCACTTTGAAACGGTTCGCGGCGCCACGTGACAAATTTTCGCCACATCGCCCGTCGTTAGTACATTCTTGCCTTTCGCCATATCTCGATTCCCACAAGTGCGTCTTTAAAGCATCTTTATCTTCGGTTGTTGAGCGAGGACGATTTAATAGAACCCCTGGATTTTGGGCCTTAACTATGAATAAACAGTGATTTCCGACAAGGGAGGTCCCATAAGCGACCCTAAGAAGGGATATCTCAAAGCGTTGCACTGGGACTCGGAATTGTTTTTGATTTGGATCCTTGAGCCGGTAGAATCCTATTGAAGGTTGTCTGGTAATCCTATGAGGAGATTTCGATATGCAGATATATTTGTCCCGGCCGGATGTTACCGACAGAGAAATTGAGGCGGTCTGTGCCGTGTTGCGAAGCCCTGATCTTTCCTTGGGGCCTCAATTGAGCGCTTTTGAGAAAGCCTTCAGCAAGTATATCGGTCGAAAACGGGCCATCGCGGTCTCGAATGGAACCAGCGGGTTGTTTATGTGTCTGTCGGCGTTGGGGATCGGGCCGGGGGATGAGGTCATCACGACGCCGTTCACTTTCGTTTCCTCGGCCACGTCAATTATGATGGTCGGCGCCAAACCGATTTTTGTGGATATCGATCCCGTCAGCTTGAATATCGATCCGGCCCAAATCGAATCCAAAATAACGGAGAGCACAAAGGCGGTTTTACCGGTTGAGGTTTTCGGCAATCCGACCGGCCTCGATGACGTCTGCGAAATCGCATCCAGACATAATCTCGCCGTGGTAGAAGATAGTTGTGAAGCCCTGGGCTCGGCGTTGAATGCAAAGAAAGCCGGGGCGTTCGGCACGATGAGCGTTTTTGCCTTCTATCCCAACAAGCAGATCACCACGGGCGAGGGCGGTATGATCCTGACCGATGCGGATGATTTGGCGGAGATCTGCTTATCCCTCCGGAATCAGGGAAGGGGTAAAGACACCGGTTGGCTGGCGCATGAAAGACTCGGTTATAATTTTCGGCTCAGTGATATCAATTGTGCCCTGGGTATCGTGCAATTATCGAGAATCGATGACATCAAAGCCAAACGCCAACGAGTGGCAAAGTGGTACCGGGAAATGTTAGCCGGTGATGAGCGGCTGGTGGTCCCGGCTGAACCGGCGGATTGTGATATGAGCTGGTTTGTCTTTGTCGTCCGTCTCACAGATGAATTCACTATCGAGCATCGCAACCGAATTCTACAACAAATGACGAGCCGACATATCCAGGTCGGCAATTACTTCCCCCCCGTGCATTTAATGCCGTTCATCGCCGAACCATTCGGCTATCGGCCGGGAGATTTTCCAATCGCCGAATCCGTCAGCCAAAGAACCATCGCCCTGCCCTTCCACAACCATCTGACGAAGGAGCACATCGATACGGTTTGCAGCACGTTAAAAAACAGTATCGATCAGTGTGAATGACGTATTTCTGAATTTCGCATTTGGCATCTGATACTCCATTTCTTACATATTGAATAGAGGCATATGTGTGAGACCGGCTGGGGGGGAACAGCCGATACGACAATGTTTCATTGGGAAGGGAGAATTATGGGGAGCGGCTGGAGAAGTAAACTCATTTGCATGCTGATTGTCTATTGCGCCGGCTTCGCCACGGCCATCTATACCCTGGCGCCCGCCCCCGGAAGCAGCGGACACACCAGCCTGGGCGGATTCGTCAGTCCTTCGGAAAAGGGCTCGCGGATCACGAGAGGGGAATTTGTCGAATCGTTTAACGCCGGGATGCACAAGTGCGTCGATTTCGGCAAAGAGGCCGCCCGCCGGACGGCGGAATCTCTCAAAAAGAAAATTAAAGAGATGCGCGAGGAAAAGTAAAATCCGGCTCACAATCCGCTCTTAGGACATGTCACTGATTTGCTTATTGAACATCCGCAACTGGACATCAATGGCGCTGAGGGCCCAGTCGATGTAATGCAACTGGTGCGCGGGGCGATGGTGGCCTTCATTCATAAGCCCTTCCTTGACGGCTTTCACAAATTTGCCAATCGTCTGAGGACTAATTTGCGTCGGTTCGGCGGCCCATCGCTTTAATTCCTCGTATTGTTCCTGTAATTTAGGATTGTCTCGCAACTGCTCCGAGGTTAGGTAATCGCCGGGATTGTAGGCCAGTTGCAATCCCTTCAGGCACATGATCAGCGGCTCGAAATTGGCCCTTCGATCCAGACGGATAAACTTGTATTGCTGCACGTACGTCGTCGCTTGCGCCGGGGGCTTGTTGGCAATATCGTCGCCGCCCAGATACCACCGGCGTTTGCTGGTTCTGGCAAAGACCAATTCCTCGCCCAGTTGATATTGCTTAATCTCATCATAGCCCATTCTCGATACCCACATTCTTCCGGTATGCCTTCGCTCGGGACCGCCGCCGAGGACAAGCAGACATTTGACAAAACTCAGCGGCAGAATTTGCTGGCTGTTTAGCTGATTTTTTCGAAGCTGGAGAGAAAGGTGCAAACTGTGCGGTTGTACATCATAGAAATTGGCAATCTCGTGAATAAGTTGGCTAAGCAGCCAGGGATCGGCCGTGGCGGGGCGCGATAATTCCCCCTCGATGTTCAATCGTCCCGGTGCAAGCTCCAAAAAGCCCCGTCGTCGTCCCTGGTCGGTGGATCCGGTGTGATCGTCGATGTATCCACCGAGCTTCCACGACAAGACGTCCAAGTGAAAATCGTAAAAGTACACAAAACCATCATACACCGGATCAACTGCTTTTCGCATACTTCTCTGGGGCTCCACCGCGGCCGCACCGAGATTGCTCAACTCGACCTCGATTCCGAGCGGAGTCAGTCCGGGATGGAAATTCGAACGAATCCGTTCCAGGTTGGCATGCGCGACGCGGGTCTCGAACATGCTCTTCGCCGCACGCACGGCGTACTTCACATAATTAATCAGATCGTTTTGTTGATAGGGCATCGTCTGGAGGCATTCATTCACGATCAATCCAACCGTCTGAGGATTTGTATTAATCATGTGCAGGGCAATAAGCAGACTGACTGACCGCTTGAAATATCGTTCCGATGTGCGCATCCGCTCCAGCTCGAAGCGGTATCGGGACTGGATGCGCTCATCGAGCTGATTGAGTAAAATCTGCTTGACAACCAACTTGAGATAATTCTTGATGAAAGGCTGGGCTTCCGGGACATCGCGCAAGTGTTTGATGCTTGGCCGGGGACGATCGAGTTCGTGTTCCAGGTAATAATCGCTCACGGCGTCGGAATGATAATGGCTCATGACCAGATCGCGTTCAGTGGTCGCGATCAGTTCCCTTTCGGCTCGACGTTCCAGATCCGCATCCACCGTTCGTTCGCCAGGGCGTGTACGCTTCTTGATGAACTTCTCGATGCGCTTTCGCAGCCACAATTCATGGATGAGATTCACATGGAATCGGTCCCCAAAGTGCTTTTCCATGGAATCGTGAGAGACGAGATAGGCATGGGCTTCAACGGGACCATTGGCCGTATTGACTCGCACGGTCTCTCTTTCGTAACGTTTGCCTTCGTATCGGTCGATTTCCGTCATCGCGGCGGCGGGAATATCATAGATGACCAATCCTTCGATCTTTGAGGACGGTGATGCAATGGCGTAGAAATAGACGTCATCGGGGCTGACCCGCCGATATTGGGGCAGCAGGGCCGGTTCGACAAAGAGCGTGTCTCTATTGATTTTCGAGGGCCTTTTAGAAAAACTCAGGCCGCACACCGATTGGAGAATTCTTCTGTCCCGCAACGAACCATAAACAAAGAGATTGGTTTTCCTCTTATCCATATTGTGTCTCTTTCCCCTCGAGTTCCTTAGTTTTTGAGGATTTTAGTGTGTCTTGCGAATGCGTCGTCTTAGCTCGAACAATTCTCTGAACGCACGGAAAATGACTCGGAATTTCGCCCCCGTCTGCGCCCCGGCCGTTCGAGGATAATGATGAACGCCTTTTTGTGTGATCCGGTACCCCCTGTGGGCGGCCCGCGCCAAAATTTCCGCATCAATGAGCGCCCCGGTACTGGACATTTCAATCTGATCGAAAATTTCCCTCTTGTACAGCTTGAAGGCACAATCAATGTCCCGAAGTTTCAGACCGAACAGCAGACAGACCAGCTTTGTCCAGCACCATGCGTTGATTTTACGGATGATCGAGTCCCGGCGATTCAAGCGATAACAGCTTACGACATCATACCGTTCCATGAGCGGCAGCAAGGACGGCAGTTCATTCATATCAAACTGGCCGTCCCCGTCGGTGTAGAAAACAAGTTCTTTGCTCGCCGTTTTGAAGCCGGATTGGAGCGCCGCTCCGTAGCCGAGATTCCGCGGATGATGCACAACCTTCACTCTGCTTTCTCGACCGGCGATTTCATCGGCGATGTGCCCCGTCTCATCCGTACTGCCGTCGTCGATGATGATGATTTCAAAATCAACGCCAAGTTTTTCCAGAACGGTCCGCGCGTTTTCAACGGTGCGGGCGACGTTCTGCTGTTCGTTGCAACAGGGGAAAAAGACGCTGATTGCGACCATCACCACCTCCGATCCTGGACCATTCGGATCATTTCATCAATGCATTTTTTCTCCTCAACGGTATAGAATCCTTCGAGGTCCGCGTTTTTCTGCCTTCGGGCGAGGCTCCGCAAATGTAAGCAAGCCAGACGCGCCGCATCCACCCTGAGCCGGTGACCGTCCTGTCGGGACCATTGTTCCCGGTTTTCTATGTATTCGTCGAAGTACGCCTGGCAGAACGTATCGACTTCGGCGCCGAGCTCCGAAAAGTGCATTCCGAATGTCAATATTTCCATCATGGGCGTCGAGGACGGATTCATTTCGAAGGCTTTCATGGCAAAATCCAGCCCTCTCTTTTTCTCGGCCTTTTCGGGGTGATAGAGCAGGCAGATACGAGCGCGAATCAGGTTGGCGTGATATTCATCGGGATAGATCGTACTCCCGTCAAATATGCCGTCGTAGAGTTCTTTGCCACGTTGCGTTCTTATGTCAACATATACCCGCTGCCTTCTATTATGGAAAATGACGCGCCACGAAGGATGATGTTCGAGTCCCTTTATGGCGTAATATTTCGGTTGTTTGTCCGGATCATCGAAGACCGCTGAGGGCATAAGCACGACCCAGACATTTTGAGCTCGAAGCTGTTCATCCATCCACTGGCCGATCCGGTTAAAATCGTCAACCGTGATTTGTTGATTTCTTACTCTGCTGAGCTCCATAATCCGACCTGTTTCCGGGCCGCCGGCCATAATGTGCGACCAGCGATCGAACGCGTCACGGTTATACGCCGCCTGCGCCCTGCCGTCCATAAAGAGCTGGAGGGGGGTTTTACCCGTTTCAGGATCGGGTTCCTGGCCCCAGGCGATAAAACCGCCCTCGGTCCAGTAGTTGAACATCTTCCCGTCCAAATGGTTGTCCTTGATAAACTTCATGGCGTAGAACGGTTTGGCGTCGGAGGCGGTCATTCGCATAAAGACCGAGCTGAACTTCGGATCGGCGTGCCAGGGATCCAGATACACACGCTTGAACTTGAGCCCCCAGCCGGCGCCGAGGAACAAGACGACGACGGCGCCGATCACGGATACAAACAGTTGTAAGCCGGCCGGCATGGCCGGAACGGTGAGTTGTTTTCGAGCATGGAAATTTCGCGCCGCCGAAACCGCATGGACAATCTGCTCGATGAACATCGCAATGATCGGGCAGGCGGCGATCCCCGCAATCGGGATGAACCGGCGAGACCGAACCGCCATGTAGATCGCCAATCCGGCAATTGCGATAATCGCCAAATCAATTTTCGGTAGCTGATAATCCCGCTGCGTGCGTATTTGTTTTCTGCCTTTGACGGCTTCATTCATCATCTTCCTCAAATGCGGCAATCCGAACCAGACAAAAACGGCCAGCACGTTCACCATATAGAGTGAATGAAAAAGGCTGGCGTAACTTAACGAGACGTTGCGTTCGTAAATGGGCCGAAAAATGCGCTTCAACGGTAAGAATCGCCCCAGGAACCACGTCGCATCGGCGTCGAACGGATGAAAAATGACGGCCAGGAAGACGAGGGAAATCACAGCCGACGACGCCACGAAAGCGATGTGAAGAGGCTCGTATTCGTCCTTGATCTTTGGGGACAGCATCGAAGCGACAATATACAGGATCACATACGCCGGTATAAGAACGAACGGATAGATATATCGTCCGCCATTGCCGGTCAGAGCCCCCCCGCTCCAGACGGCCAGTAACGTCAACGGGATTGCCAGGAACGCGAAGTACACCTTCCGATAGACGCTCAACAGCAGGATGCCCGCGAAGATGGCGCAGAACAGAAAACTAAGTGCGCTAAGACCAAGAAGTGAAAAGCCGACGAACGTCACCCAACACACGAATAAGCATGTGGCAACACCGAAAATCTTCCATAGAATCGTATAGACTTTTTTTTGCGCCTCGAGCTCATTTTTCGGCGCTTTGAGCAATCTCGGGACCATAAACCGGGAAAGCAGCCAAAGGACGAATAAACCGATGCTCATCATGAACAAGACTAAAAACGGGAATCCCGTACCGACGCGATTCGTCCAGTGAAAGGCGCTCTTCCATTCGTGAATGTCGCGCCATCGCTCGGCGTGCTCGCTGACGCTAATCACAAAGGTATGGGTGAGGTTCGTTAGATGAAACGGATTGAACACCAGCACTGCGATGAAGGTAGCCAACCCCGCCGCGATCGTGTGCAGGAGTCCTTTGAATCCAATCGAGTGGAACGTTTTCTTAGAGAAGGCCGTCAAAAAGTTGAGACCCACGAACGGCACGAGCATAATGAAGACATAGATGTACCCGCCGTGGACGTTGCACCAGAAGACCGTGAGTGGAACGACCAGCCATATATAGAGGATGTTTCGATACGAGGCCAGCACGAGAACGAGCATAAAGACGGCCACAAGGAAATTTGAAAATCCCGCCGGGCGGATATCGATATACGAACGCCCGATGAACAGGGCGAGACCCGCAAAAATAGCGCAGAGCACCGGATTGATGCCGAGCAGCCGGCCTGTATAATAGACGCAAAGCACACTCAATATGTAGATAGTAAACTTCCAGTAAACGAGCGCATTGGATGAAAAACTCACACCATCGGCATAGGAAGACTTTGGTGTGAGAAGGTAGAAAATAACATGGGTGAGCCAGTTCTGATTGATCCATCCGGTCGGATGGATGGCTTTGAACGTCCTAAGGCCGATTTTATCCACGATCCCCTGTGCCCAATCCGGCCAGGTTTTGATCTCTTCCGGCGTCGGGCCGGCTTTGTGCGAGTTGGCGCTAAACGGCTCGACCGTATCGACCCAGTGGTTGACAAAGTGCCGGCCGCAAGCCATCGCGACCCAGGTATCGCCGGCGGCGACCATGTGCGTGCAGGCATGCAGCGCGAAAATGATCATAGCCACCCATCCAAGGATCACCGGCCAACCGGCCAACGCACGATGCGAGACCGCTATGGGAGCTTGTTGTGAGGCTGACGAATTCTTCCCTCGATGTGTGGACGAGGCACTGGATTTCTTGGTCTTTGCTGACTTAGCCATTCTTTCAGTCGATCTAATCCTTTAGATAGAAACACATTCAAGCAGGCCGGTCAGGTCTGAAGAGACAATTTTGCGACTATTAACAGAAGAGACGACCGGCATACGTTTGGTCTAAGTTCCCTTTACTTTCGAGTTCGTTTTACATCATGGTATATCCCGGAGAATCCGCCGTCAAGTACCTGCTTCGGGAAGCTCGCTATTTTCACCCAACAAATGACGCAACGTCAATCGTCACGTTTTCTGCAAAGTTTGCATCATTAGGTCGATAAAAGAGTAGGGTGTACACTGCACACCTTATCTTTTGTCAATTGGATAACGACTGGGTGGCATCCTCCAAGCCGAAGGCTTTGGGGATGATTGGGGTAAGCCATCCCCAAGCTTCGCTTGAGGCTGCCACCCTTTATGTATGATCTATCAAGTTATCTGTTATTAGATATTACGAACCCAGCCACTTCTGAAGTCTATCCAGTCCTTTCGTTATCTGTTCGAGCGAACAGCAATAGCTCAGCCGCACGTTGTTGTCGCACCCGAACGGTAATCCCGGAACGACGGCCACATTGGCCTGATCCAGGAGCGCCTTGGCAAAATCCATACTGCCGGTGATCTTGACGTCATTTATCGTTCGTCCGAAATGGCCTGACACGTCCGGGAAACAGTAAAAAGCACCGGTGGACTGGCCACATTCGACGCCTTTAATACTGTTGAGCCGCTCAGTCATGAATTGGCCCCGGCGTTCGAATTCCACCCGCATGCTCTCTATCGCTTCGTCGGCCGGCTCGCCCATGGCCGCGATGGCCGCATACTGGGCGAACGTGACGGCGTTCGAGGTCATGTGTGACTGGAGACGACTCATGGCCTTAATCACATCCAACGGCCCGGCGGTGTAGCCGAGACGCCAGCCGGTCATCGAGAATGCCTTGCTGAATCCGTTGAGCGTCAGCGTCCGGTTATACGCGTCTTCGCTGAGAGAGGCAAAACTCACGAATTGGGTATCGCCGTAGATAAGCTTCTCATAGATTTCGTCGGAAATCACGCATATAGGAGTTCCTTCGAGAACCGCGGCGATGGCTTTTAATTCTTCCGGGCTGTAGGTGAAGCCGCCCGGATTGTTGGGTGAGTTAAGCAGTAACATCGCGGTTTTTTCCGTGATGGCTTGGCGCAATTGCTCCGGGGTGATTTTGTAGCCGGCGCTCTTATTGGTCTGGATAATTTTGGCCTTCGCCCCGGCCAGCTTGATCGTTTCCGGATAGGTCACCCAGAACGGCGTGCCCATGATCACCTCGTCGCCCGGATCCAGAACCGCCTGCATCGCCTCGTACACCGAGTGTTTGCCGCCGATATTGACGATCACCTGCTCCGGGCTGTAATCCAGGCCGTTTTCCTTCCGCAGCTTGTCGGCAATGGCGGCCCGCAACTGGGGAATCCCCGCGGCGGGGGTGTATTTCGTTTGCCCCGCCTTAAGCGACGCGATAGCCGCCTCCTTGATATAGTCGGGCGTGTCAAAGTCCGGCGCCCCGGCGCCGAAACCGACAACGTCCACTCCCTGGGCTTTCAATTCCTGCGCTCGCGATGTGACCGCGATCGTGGCCGAGGCCGGCACTTCCTGGGCTCGCTGGCTGACTTTCATCTGCTTTTCACCTTTCTAATTCCAATCGTCCTTTGCTTTTCGTACAAATCGGCCAGCCATTTAAACCAAAGCCGCTACACCCGTCAAGAAAATTGATGAAAACTCGATCCCCGAAACGGAGGATACCCTCAAAATCCTTGACTAAAACCCGAACAATTGATAGAATGGGAGTGTATAAATGGCAAAAACAACACTTTGTAGGAGGGCAAGAGATGCCTGCTGTGGATGAGAAGATACTTTGTGCTCAACGTCGGATACAAAATGGGAAATTCACGTCCATATTTTTCGTTTTATTTGCTTTCTTGTTCTTCTGCCAGCCGGCTGGAGCCGTCCAATCGGATGTGTATATTTTCGATCCCAATCAAAGTACTCTTGTCCAGACGGGCGGGATTGCCGGCGTCCATGATACGCATTCCATCGTGGGGCAGTTTCTTTTGAGCGTCGATTCGGACAAGGGGACGGCTTCCTTCGATACGATGGACGCCAACCTTCTCGACGAAAGGGGCTCCGTATCCGCTCAGGATTTAGAGGACATCCTCAATACGCCCGCTCTTTCAGGTTCTGTCGTCGATGAATTAACCGTTCAATTCGAGGGAAAGACCGACGACGGCACGAGCAGCAATGTTTTTCTGATCCTCACATTGAATCACGATTCTGCCGTTCTAACCGGTACGATTACACCCCCGGTCGGTACCGCCGATTTGTTTTCCTATGAGTTAAATGCCGTTGCATCGAGAAAATACGGCGGGGGCACGGGAGAGCCGAATACTCCGTATCTGATCTCTACGCCGGAACAGATGAACGCTCTATCCGCCGAGTCTGACGACTGGGGCAAGCACTTCAAGCTGATGGCGGATATCGATTTGTACGAGTTCTCCTACGAGGCCGCCTTAATCGCTCCGGTGACGATCTCGGATATCAACAATACATTGGAGGGGACTCCTTTTACCGGCGTTTTTGACGGCAACGGTTATAGGGTCTTCAACTTGACGATTTCAGGAGATAGCTATTTGGGCATGTTCGGCCGGGTTACGTCCAAGGCCGAGATCAAAGGCATAGGGATCGTTGATGCGAATATCGTCGGCTCGGGAGATTACGTCGGCGGGCTTGTGGGGCTGAACGAGTACGGCGAGGTAACCCGATGTTTCAGCACCGGCAAGGTCGTCGGCGGTGTGGGCGTAGGTGGGCTGATCGGTTTCAACAACTACGGGGGGCGCATTATAAATGGCTATAATATCAGTGCTGTGAGCGGCGGCAAGGATGTCGGCGGGCTCGTAGGACTCAACTATGGCGATGTTATCCGTTGTCATAGCGTCGGCGTGGTCGATGCCGTCGGCGGCCTGGGCATCGGCGGTCTGGTCGGCTACGGTGGGACGGTCACCGAGAGTTTTTGGGATATCGAGACCTCCGGCCAGTTTGCAAGTAAAGGCGGTACGGGCAAAACGACTGCCGAGATGCAAACGGCGGTGACCTTTTTAAAGGCCGGGTGGGATTTTGTGGACGAGACCGGCAACGGCGTTGAAGACATCTGGTGGATCGACGAAGGCATAGACTACCCGAGACTGACCTGGGAATGGGCCAAACAATAATGCGATGCCCTCCGGTTTGATTTGGCCGGTATATTGACAGGGGAACGTTTGATTGCTAATCTACGTCTCATGATTCGCCTGAAGCGTTCAGATTCGAGATTCCAGACATCAGACACAAGGCCTTTGCCCCTTGGTGCCGACATTCTGCATTCTGTATTCTGTATTCTGTGTTCTATGAGTTTTTTCCTTTCCGGTTGCGTCGAACCGAAAAAGAAAACCCCTATCTGGGAAAAAGTCAAGATCAGTGATTTGGCCCCTACTGAAGGCGATCAACCCCGACCTTCGCAAAGATTCAAGACGATTACCCTGGATGTCCATGTTTTCGAGGTCCCGGCCGAGAACATCGACAAACTCGAAAAAATTCGCAAGACCCTGTACATCCGGCCGCTTCGTTTGAGAGACTATGGCGCCTTTCACGCCAATTCATTCTGGGTTCGCTTCGGCCATCGCAGGAAGTGGAACGAAGTGTATGACACGCTCGAGGCCGCGAAGGGCCAGAGAATCAACAGAATTTCGCTCAGGTTGCCCGACGCCTGGCCCGAGACCTTCGCCATTACCGGGACGGATCGGTCTCAGTCTGTTTTTTACACGGCAGTCAATGGCTCAAAAGAAGCGGCCCAAGTCGGCCCCGGCGTCCTCGGCCTGCGAATCAAAGCCAAGACGATTCCCGCTTCACCCGGTCATTGCAGCGTGACTGCTTATCCGGTATTCACACCTCCCGTCAAAAGCACCATCCCGAAATTGGAGGCCCAGGTGAAACGGCGAGAGTTTCCCTTCACCGTTGCGGCCTTCGGCTTGAATATGCGCCCGGGCCACTTTGTTGCCCTGGCTCCGACCGAATATGTCGAAGACCAAACCACGCTGGGCGGGCTTTTCTTCACCAATCCGGAGGGACGTCTGTTCTTCAGTGACGATGAAAACAATCCCCCCGAACGCAAGCCGGCCTTTAGAGTCTTTCTTCTGCTGTGTACCCAGGTCGATTATTGAGGCGTCTATGAGTCATCCCGTCGTAGCACTGACCCGGTGCGAGAATTATGATCCGCCAAAGATCGCCGACGCGATACGACGACAGTTCGAGCTGCTCGGTGGCCTTGAAACATTTGTCCGGCCGGGCGACATTGTTCTATTGAAACCGAATTTCATTGCTCCAAGAGCCCGTCAGCACGCCACACAAACCGACCCGGCGTTCATTATCGAGTTGGCCCGGCTGTTAAAAGACTACGGAGCGAAACCTTTCGTCGGAGACTCGCCCGCCTGGAGCACGGCGCTCCATTGTGCCAAGGTCCTCAAGCTGGACGTACCGCTGAAGACATTAGATGTGCCCATCAAGGATCTGGATCGCCCGAAGTGGAAACGGATCGGGGAAAGAAAGACGCGCGTCGGGATCAGCTCCGTTGCGCTCGATGCCGATGTGATTATCAATATCCCCAAATTCAAAGCGCATCAGCAGTTGGCGGCGACGTTCGCGATTAAAAATATGTTCGGTTGCGTCACGGGTAAGGAGAAGGCTATCTGGCATTTCTTCAAAGGCAAGCGCGCCAACGATTTCTGTCAATTACTCATCGACATTTATAGACATCTGAATCCCGCTCTGACAATCATCGACGCCGTCACGGTGATGGAGGGCCACGGCCCGATTAACGGCAGGGCCAGACCGCTCGGATGGCTCATCGGCGGAACCGAACCTATCGCCTGCGAAACGGTTTGCGCTAAGCTGATTGGCGCCGAGCCTGAAGCCTTCCCGATCCTCAAAACAGCCCAACAAATCGGCTTCGGCTGCTCGGAAATTACCCGGATCCAAACCGTCGGGGATGATCTTTTAGAGCATATCTGCACGGATTTCGAAATACCCGATCTCGTCCCCATACGATTCTCCTTTCCGCACGTCTGCAAGAGCATCTGCAAACAAATCCTCCTCCTGACAAAAGCCATGTTCAAAAAGTCTGATTAGCTCGATCAGTTGCGCCAAAGGTCCCTTTCCGGAACATTGACACTTCTTCCCCTTTGAGCTATGATCCTGACCTATGTCGGAAAGAACGATCAATATTTTGGGTATTGAGACCAGTTGCGATGAGACGGCGGCGGCGGTCGTGGCCGGTGGCAAGATCGTCAAGTCGTCCGTTGTGGCCTCGCAGACGAAATTGCATGAGAAATACGGCGGCGTCGTGCCGGAGATCGCTTCGCGGGCGCATATCGAAAAAATCTATCCCGTGATCGCCGAAGCGATGGAACAGGCCGGGGTGAGTCAGG
>Ga0272442_10002157_pt1 | contig 28922 bp, 26 predicted proteins | sample SSMForm2O_FD_200262 | JGI IMG/M metagenome (GOLD analysis project Ga0272442, IMG submission 200262) | Marine sediment archaeal communities from Little Sippewissett salt marsh, Falmouth, MA, United States - SSM-Form-2O | ecosystem: Environmental > Aquatic > Marine > Wetlands > Sediment ...
GTGATGTGCGAATGAATAATTACAAATACTTCGAAAATCGTACATCGTTGATCTTTGTTCGTAAATCAAAGGTATCTTACTTCAGATGGCTGACCCACCGTTTATCCCCCGATTGGGGTCAGACCCTTTCCGAAAGTGTCTATTTTGAAAGATCTTGCGGGGGCAGATCGGACGAATCGGACGAATCTAAAAAGATTCCTTAATTCAGCGCCATTCGGGGCAGACGCCGGGACTTTATTAATTTTCTCTTGAAACGTTGTTTCGCGTTCGAGGGGGAGGCGATCGGGGCTTGCGGTTCCAGGCGATAAATCCTGTTGAAAGATGCATTCCTACAGGGTAGGAAACCGATACATCAATACTTCAACGGGATCGAAATCATGCGACTTTATTTTATCGTGCCTCCCCAGGAATACAACGATGTCCAGAGCCCGATCGACCGGGTATACGGATGCAACTACGGTTACGATTACAAGCCCCCGATCCACATGCTATCCGCGGCCACAGTGGCGGAACGGGCCGGTCACACCATCCGGTTCCTGGATTGCCCCGCGGAAAACATCCATAAAGACCGGTTCGAGGAGATCATCGAAAACGCGGACATCGACGGCGCCCTTTTCTTCACCCCGTATCTTTCCACGGAAGAGGATCGCAGGGCCGCCGGCTTCATACGCAAGGTCAAGAGCAACAATCCTCCGGTTGTGTTCATGGGGGCCGCTCCCTCCTGGAAACCGGAATTGTTCCTGGATATCCCCCACACGTTCGTGATCCGGGGGGAACCGGAACGGACCCTCGAGGAGCTGCTCGAGTTTTTCGAGGGAAACGGCTCTCTCGCTCAGATCAACGGGCTTTCTTACATGGAGAGCGGACGGCAGAGGGACAATGCCTACCGCGAGCTCCTCAAGATCGATGAACTCCCCATCCCGAACCGCCGTCTTCTCCGGGGAAGCTACCGTGTTAATCGCCTCAACGTGGCGCCCGTCACCACCATGTGCGTTTCGAGGGGATGCGCGTACCGTTGCAAGTTCTGCGCCCCGAACGGGGTGGATCAGGCCATCGAGATCGAGTTCAAGCGCCTCCAGGAAAAATACGTCAAACGCCCCCCGCTCCGGAAACGCTCGAACCAGCTGGTGATCGACGAATTCCGGGAGATCGCCGAGATGGGATATCGGGGCATCGAGGTGAGCGACAACCACTTTTTGTGGGAAAAAAGCCGGACCATGGCCATCTGCGAGGGGATCAGGGACCTGGGGCTGGAATGGATCTGCCTGGCCAGGGCCCCCTTTCTCCACGATCCCGAAGTGATCACCGCACTCAGGGAAGCCGGATGCAAAATGGTCTACATGGGTACGGAATCCTTTGTCCAGGAGATCCTGGACGATATGCGGAAAGAGATCAAGGTGGAGGATATCCACAAGGCAGTCGATACCTGCAACAGGTACGGGGTGGAACCGGAGATTTCCGTGATGATGGGGGGGTCTCCCCTCGAGACCCCGGAAACCATCGACTACTCGATTCGGGAGGCAAAAAAGCTCGGGACCCGGTTCGTTCATTACAGTGTGGTTCTCCCCTTTCCCAACACGGAATTCTACGACGATGCCCGTGAGAACGGGTGGCTGGTGAGGGGGGATTTCGAGGCGATCGACAATGCCAAGGAATCGATCCTGAACCTCCCCCATATCTCCTCGAAGGAGCTCGAGAAGAAACTGAAATGGGCCTATTTTCACCAGTACTATTCCCCGAGGGGGATCCTGCTCACGTTGAGAAACATCCGCTCCCCCGGGGATCTTTTTCATAAGCTCAAAATGGCCTGGAAGCTCCTGACTCAAACCCTGTTCGGATTCAGGAAAAGGGATAAGAAATGAAGGATGAAGGCGGAAGTCGCAGGACAAAACCCGCTTTAAAGGTGGCGATGATTGGTCAGAAGGGCCTTCCGGCCACTTTCGGGGGGATCGAGCGGCACTGCGAGGAGCTCTGTTCCCGGCTGGCCGCCCTGGGTTGCGATGTGACCGTGTTCTGCCGCCCGTATTATTCCTCGAAGAAAATCAGGGAATCCGGGCTGGAACAAACAGGTCCCCGCCGCTATCTCTATCGGGGCATCAACCTCGAGATGCTCCCTTCCCTTCCCACAAAGCACCTGGACGCCGCCTCCCATTGCCTGGCATGCATTCCCTCCTCGGTTCTCCGGGATTACGACATCCTCCATTTTCACGCCCTGGGTCCGACCCTGTTTTCGCTGATCCCTCATTTTCTGAGGAAACGAACCGTTGCCACGGTTCACGGACTGGACTGGCAAAGGGGGAAATGGGGATCTTTTGCCAGAAAGGTCCTGCAGCTCGGGGAGAAGACCGCGGCATCCTCCCCGGACGCCCTGATCGTGGTATCCCGGACCCTTCGCCGCTATTTCCTGGATCGCTATCAAAAAGAGACCTTTTATATCCCCAACGGGATCGTGCGTCCGGAACAAAGGCCCGCCCGGGAGATCGCCACCCGCTGGAAGCTGAAAAGGGATTCCTACATTCTTTTCCTGGGCCGCCTGGTTCCGGAAAAGGGATGTCACTACCTGATCGAGGCCTTTGGGGGGATCGAAACGGACAAGGCCCTCGTGGTGGCCGGGGGGGCGAGCCATTCCGACGATTATATCCGAAAGCTTCACAAGATGGCCGAGGGCGACGGCCGCATCCTGTTCACGGATTACGTGTACGGGGAACTCCTGGACGAAATTTTCTCGAACGCCTTTTTATACGTTCATCCCTCGGATCTGGAGGGGCTGCCCCTTGCCCTTCTGGAGGCCCTGAGTTACGGGAACTGCGTTCTGGCGAGCGACATCCCGGAAAACGCCGAGGTCATCGCCCCCGATGGAAAGGAGACATACGGCTTCCTCTTCGAGAAGGGAAACGTTTCCCATCTTCGTTCCCGGATGGAGAATCTCCTGTCCCATCCGATGCTTGTGAAGGAGATGTCCGGCCGTGTGGAACCGTACGTGGTGGAATCCTACAACTGGGACCGCATTGCAGAACAGACGCTCGAGGTATACCGGAGTGTGTTGGATAAGCGGGGATAAAGTAACAAAACCGGGTATAATGGGGTCAGACTCGAATGGCACGAACTTAAGCAAGTGCCTTGTATGATGTACCAACGCGGCATTTTCTGCGCCTTCCCGTTTGGCGCTGATCCAACATACCGAAGTATCGTCGAATCAGCGCCATCCGAGGCTGACACTATTCAAACATATCTATTTTCAGCCATACAAAAAGCACAAATCCCTGACCGCATTGATACGTGGACGATTCAGGGCGCGTATTAATAGAATCCCGCCGCAAACATTCTCCCTGACTTATTCCCGCCTTACTGGGAATAAGCGCTTGAATTTAATAGAGAATTGATATGATCGAGGGTGTTCTCAGTATTTTTGATTGTTCTATCAAGGCTTTCCAAATAAAGTTCCAGGAACATTTTATTCATCCTCAACTGATTCTGATTCCACCCTTCGGATCCAAGAATTGAGATTAAGGTGTTTCTGTATTCGTAATACAACCCCGGGATTTTCAGTATCTCTCTTATTCTTTGAGCCACTTCAGGGATCTTTTTCTGTTCGTGAAAGATACCTATAATTGAAATTCGCAGACCCTCCCCTTCCTTGTCATTCTGAATATACAATTCATCCGTTAAATCCAGGACAAATCTGGTTAATCTCGGATCAGTCGAGATTTCGGCCAAGTGAATGCATAAGCTTTTATAATCATGTGACCATAAATAATTCATAAAATCCATATCACCGGTCTGATTTATATACGCCTTGACTGTCGTTCTGAAAAGAGTGAGAGAATCCGGATCTTCTTCGATGTCCTTCATCAGAATCTTTTTGAAATCGCTTATTTCCTTTTGACTCAAATTACACTTTAAACCACCCAGAACGAACCTCTTATATTTATCATCGATTTCAACCACCGGATATGATTTGTTTTTGCATTTACCATAAATATTAATAGCGTAACCAACAATTTTTCGTGGTTCACCGACAAAAGGGATATCATATTCCAGGAAGATTTCAGCTATTTCCGTTACTGGAGGATTTCGGTTTATTCCAATAATATAGGCAGACGTCGCTGTTTCGTAGCTTAATTCTCCATGTTTTTTCAAATTATTTCCTGCCCATTCCAGTGATTTCTCTGTGTGAGGATCAATCAAATATTCTACAAGAGAAGTCGCTTTATCTTCCGGGCATCCGTGAAGAACTGCAAATTTCTCTAAAACAAGTTCTTTCGGACCTTCCAACACAGCCAAATAAGATTCGACTTCCTTATGTTTTAAAATACATTTACCATAAATAATACTACAAATAGAAAGCAGTAAAATAACCATCAAAAGGATTTTAATTTTCATGATATAAGCCTCCATCATTAAATTATCTAAATTTTCGTTCTCTAACAATGCCACGACAATATCTTATGGGATAGGAGTAGGAGTAGCCATAACATATGCACCACAGTTTGCCAGCATCTCTGATTTCCAAATATAATCCTTTTTTTCGCAATTTCCTGTTGGTTGAAGATGCTCCCATCTTTGTTCATCATCATTCCATTCGCATTTACCATAATTATATGAACGTATAAGGTACCATCCCTTTTGATATAAAGTACATGTTCTTCTTTTACATGATATTGCGCTACAGTATGCAGTTACTGTCCAAGATGTTGTTGTTGCCCAACTACCTCCAATAATTGCAACTAAATAGAGTTTTACTCCGGCTGAAAAACCACCCGTTACTTTAATAGATAAGGTTACTGATTGGTCTATCTTTTCGCAACATGCGCTGTGTACAGTTTGTAATTCCTCCCAAAAAGGATATGCTTCCATCCAACCCATGTGATACCAGGAAGGACAGTCTTCAGGATTATATAACCTTCGAGGTATCGGAGTTCCGGGACTTGGTATGGGATCAACAGAAGGAGCTACCTCTATAACCGTTATTGGGCAGGTTTTTGTTTTTTCTTCCACAACATTCATCTGACAGTTGCCACTAATCTGAGGCAAATTATACCACCTGCACGTTAGTTCATATGTGTCTGGTTTGGTCAGGTCAACTGTTCCCGACCACTCTTTGTATAAAGGATCACTCCTGGAAGATGGGTCATTCCATACTTCTTCACAATCACATTCCGGCGGTTCATTATGATACCATTTAAAATCTTTCCTGATATCTGTATCGGTTCCCTGCGATGCTGATATCCCCAAATAATTAGCCCATTCTTCAGCGGTATTTACATTATCGGGATTCTTGCAGCATTGATATTTTGGTACTGAAGGTGGAGTTATTGTTGTATTTTCTATCCCGGTTCCGGCGGTTACGGTTGGACACGGTGTGGGAGTTGGACAAGTGTTCAAACAAGACGCCGCTCTAATCTTCAATGGAAAAGAGAAAATAAGTAAGGCGCCAACAATAATTGTAATCGATTTCACACAAATCTTTTTCATAATGAATCTCCCTTCATAATAATCGGCAATTATTTCTCGATGTTATTGATTATATTTTGCCAGTATTCCTCATCAGCGCTATTCCGGATTTCTCTTGCATATCGCCTCCCCGCATAAGCGGCTCGCAATTTTAAGTTCCAGGTATCATATCGGAATTTCCATTGTTCCCGATCAGGGATATTCATATTCATTACTTTTTCAAGGGTCAGTTTTGCCTGTTCATAATCACCCTTCATGTAATAAATATAAGCAATGTAGTTAAGTGCCGTGGCAACCTCACGAATATTCTTACTCTCTTCATTAACAAGCCGTTTCCCTTCCACCAGTGCTTCTTCGAGTTTTTTTTCAAAACATAAGCATTCAAAGCGCATCAGTCGAGCGACGGCTCTTTGTTTGGAAAATCCCTTATCAACAGCGTTGATGAATTTATCGATTTCCCTCCGGCATTCCCATAACTCACCTTGTGAACTCCTCGCCAACTCCATCCTGAGTCCAATTATTTCGAGCCAGATTCGGGCCGCTTTTTCAGGAGATACGAGTTCTGCCAGTTCAAGGGCTTCTTTATATTCTCTGTATGATTTAATCCGGGATTCAGTGTCTCCATAGAAATAATGAGAAATATCACTGTAAGCTATCTGGGCTTCCAATAAAGATTCAACCGGGGCATTAACCACACCATTCGACACCGATTTATAAAATGTTTCTGCGATTTCGAAATTTTTCTCTTTCCAATGTATCTGATCGGCCAGCCTGATCATTGCCATTCCCTTTATTTCACTTTCATCAGGGGCGTATTCTATATAGTGCTCCAATATTTCTACTGAAGAAGGGGATAATTCCTCATTATCTGGTGTATTCAACACATTCCCTAATTCGGGCAAGTCGATGACGATATCTTTTTGGCTCACAAGAGACGCCGCGAGTTCTGATACATTTTTCTTTCCCTTCATTTCCAGGATGCTGAAAGCGGATGGAGTGGGAGATATATTTTCAGAACACTGCTTTATAAGTTGCTCAATATTTTCAACGAACTGCAAGCGTAAAACGGCGCCCTCGGGAGACATCCAGGTGATATAAGCATCAGTAAATCCATCCTTCCTAAGGTTTTGCCTGAAAAATCGAGCATCAAGAAAGTTGTCAAATAACCCAACTTTTGATCTGAATTGTTTGTTAAATTTAATAATGAATACAGGGGAATAGCCAAGGTCTTCAGCCTTGACAGAAAATGTTTTAGCTTCATCTAAAGAATTATTTGAAGCAATTTGTACTGAATAAATTTTCTCGGGGAGTATTAAAGGATTACCATTTGCAGAAAAAACAGGCCCCGTTAGAAAAATCATACACACCAAAAATGAATACAAAAGGTGACATTTTGACATTTCTCCAACCTCCTTATTAATAATACTACAAAAAGAGTATGGTATATAAATACTGACCTCTTCTGTACTTTTTAGTTATCTATTCTCCTTGAGTAAATTCCTGTCAAGGATAAAATTAAAAAAATAAAGGGGGATAATTAGAGGACATCTGAGTTCAGACCCGAATGGCGCTAAATTAAGGGATATACTCTTTTCCCCCGATGGAGAATGGGGGGAGAATGGGGTCAGCCTCTCCATTTATCTCCACTTAGCTCGAGGTTACATTCGGAAGAGAGGCTATATCCGGACCCAAACACATCGATCTTCTTAACCGGAGATATGCCCTGGATGAAACTCGACAGGCGGGCAAAATTCTCATCTCCCTTGGCCGGAAAGGTTTACCGTGATCTGTAAACCAGTTCGCGCATGCTATTGTCGGCATTCAATTACAACGCGGCATTTTAGAGCATCTGAAAGAATCCCGCAAAGGCCCCGATAATGATCCTTGCTCAAACCATACAGCTAAGTGGAGATAAATGGAGAGGCTGACCCCATTTTTTACGGGAGACTTTATCCCTCAAGTTCTCCCAGGAGTTCGTATTCGCCGGCATCTTTGATGCGGCAATTGGCAAATGTTCCGGGGGGGAGTTTTCGATCCGAACGGACGATCACCAGTCCGTTCCCCTCGGGGGCGTCGGCCTTTATGATTCGGAAGATAATTCCCTGTTTCCTCCGACATTTCCATCACTATTCATCGTTTCTTTCTAAAACCCGCCAGTATCCGCCTTTATCAGGGCCGATTCTGAGTATTTGACCTTTCTTCTTCAGTTTGTTGAGGTGATATTTGACTCCATCTTCCGTGATATTTTTGAGTCGCCCGGCGATGATTCGCCGCCCCGCGGACGGTTCTTCACGTAGGACCTCAAGGATTTGTTCCTCAACAGATTTCAGGGTAGTCTTCTGGGTAGTCTTCTGGGTAGTTTTTCCCGGGGGACGATCAGCTGTGGCAATCTTCTCGAGATAGTTTTCAGAGAAGGGAAACTCCACCCACAGTTCCCCGGCATCCACATTGATACGAGGCTCTGGCGTTCCGGCCTCGCGGCAGGCGTCCATAATCCGTTTGATCCCACGTCCCCAGGCCTCGATCTCCCCGGCCCGGAAAAAGGCGTTGGCCACATCCGGATTGAAGGGACGCGAGGGATGCGGGCCCACCAGTTTTTCCCGGGACCAGTTCTCCGGAAGTTCGCCCGGATTCCAGATCCGCAAACGGTCCGCATTAACGCGGATCTGTATGGGCGCCGCCACGGCATAATCACGGTGTACAACCGCGTTCAGCACGGTTTCCCGAAGGGCGCTTTCAGGAACGGGAAAGGTCTCGATTCTCTGAATCCCCTCATAACTGATGGCGGCCTTCAGATACTTGGTAAGGAGCAGATCCAGGGTTTTGACCACCTGCGTGAAAAGGTCGCCATGAACTTCGTCGTGATAGCGCAGTTCGGATTCGGTCTCGAAAAAGCCGATCTTGATTGAAGCCCCTGGGAAGAATCTTTCCGGATCGTCATGAAAAAGAAGGACGGCGGCGCGTTTGAGGCGCCGGTTTTCGACAAGGCGCAGTTTTTCCAGGAGCCCTGAGTTGTCTTCATCCAGGGCCTTGGGGCCCAGTCGCCCGTTTCTGGCCGCCCGCTCCCGGAAACGCTTCAGCGCGCCCGCATCCAGGTCGCGCGGCGAAACGCCCGGAAGGGGGACGCCGTCCCATCGTTTTCCCAGGCGCCCCAGGAGAAACCGATCCAGTGCCGCCCCCTTGAGGGCCTGTATCGTGCTCCCGCTTCGGATATAATACTACCCCCGGAAACTGATGGGATAGGGGAAGGGTTCGATAGTAATGCGGATATAGCGTTTCCCTTTTTCCTCCATCAGATCAACGTCGGCGATGATCCCGAGCAGATCGCGGATCTTGTTGGGGAGTTCCTCGAGGAGTTGCTCCACATCGGGAAGTCCTATGATCCGGCCCCTGTTGTCGCGACCTATCTCCAGCACGCCTCCCTTACCGTTGGCGAAGGCGCAGATCCATTTCATGAATTCATCCCGCCAGCTTCGCTTCCACTCGATGTGCTGGTTTTCAATCACGTAACGTCCTCCCCCTTGAGAAAAGAACTCCATAAATATGCGAATGAAACCTATCGGCGTCAAGAATAGATATGATCTGTAGGAGGGCTTTATCCCTCAAGTTCTCCCAGGAGGTCGTACTCCCCGGCATCCTTGATGCGGCATCTGGCGAATGTTCCGGGGGGGAGTTTTCGATCCGAACGGACGATCACCAGTCCGTCCACCTCGGGGGCGTCGGCCATGGAGCGGGCCAGGTAAATCTTTTCCCCCGGAATCTCCTCCTCGATGAGGACAGATGTGACTTTTCCGATGAGACGCCTGTTTTTCTCGAGGGAGATCCCGGCCTGAACCCGCATGAGGCGATCGAGTCGCCTCCGTGCGGTTCTTTTGGATACAACCCGATCCATGTCAAAGGCTGCGGTTCCCTCCTCCGGGGAATATAAAAACGCGCCGATCCGGTCGAATCCGAAATCCCGCACCCCCTCGAGGAGGATCTCGAAATCCCGCCTGGTCTCCCCCGGGAATCCCACGATAAAGGTCGTCCGGATGGTAAGTTCGGGGATTTCCTTCCTCCACCGGTTCAATCTGTTCAGGATCCGGGTTGGATCGGGCGGGCGACCCATGCGACGCAGCACTTCCGGGGAAAGGTGCTGGAGGGGGACGTCGAGGTAGGGACAGAGATTTTCCTCTTCCCTCATAAGGCGAATGAAGTCATCGGAAAGGGTGGCCGGGTAGGTGTAGAGGACCCGGATCCAGAATTTTCCGGGGAGGCGGGCGATATCCCGCACCAGCTGGGTGAGGCGGTATTTCTGATACAGATCGGTTCCGTACAGGGAGGAATCCTGTGCCACGAGGTTGATTTCGCGGGCGCCCCGCCGGATAAGGTCCGCGGCCTCGCGAAGGAGGATTTTTCGCGGTACGCTCCTTCTTTTCCCCTTAATGAAGGGAATCGCGCAGAATCGGCAACTGTGGCTGCAACCGTCCGCGATCTTGAGAAAGGCGTAAACTTCGGGATCGAGCTTCTTCCGGGGCATGCAGCGGGTGATCTTCATATCCGGAAGGCGTCCCGGGGGGGAAACCGCCACTGGAACGGACTTCCGGTCAGGAGAGGAGAGGATCATGCGTGCGGTTCGTTTCCACTCCCCCACCCCGGCCAGGCCGTCTATTTCCGGGATGGCTTCCAGGAGCTCGGAAGCGTATCTCTCGACCAGGCACCCGATCACGTAGAGGTAAAAGGAGGTTCCGGTCTCTTCCTGTCGCCGTTTTTTTTCTTCGACCCAAAGGAGGATGGCATCGATGGATTCCTGCTTTGCGGACTCGATGAAACCACAGGTATTGACGGCCAGGGCGTCGAGTTCGTCCTCCATGCCGGGAGTAAAGACCTCGTGCCCTTGCGAGGCGAGCAGGCCGGCAATGTATTCGGTGTCCACGGTGTTTTTATCGCAACCCAGTGTGACGATCCCGATATGCATGGTCAATTTTCCTTTGCAAACGGCCCTGAAATCGTTCAGAACCCATACATGAATTGAGAGAATAAGGACCGGAGCGGCGTTCGTCAAACGTTACCTTGGAAGGGAACGGATTTTTGAAACAGAGCCGAATCGAGATTTCAATCCTGATCGTCTTTTTCCTGGCCCTGGGTGTGAGACTGGTTCTGGTTTTTTCGAGTCCCCCCACGCCGGAGGCGGTTTTTACCCGGTTGAACGATTCCACGGATTACGACCAGCTTGCCCGGGGTCTCTTCGAGGGAAAATACCGCACCCCGTCCGGGGGGCCCACAGCGTTCCGGCCCCCGGTGTATCCGGCCTTTCTCTCCCTGGTTTATCTGTTGTTCGGAAAGGGGAATCTTACGGCTGTGGCCCTGATCCAGGCCCTTCTGGGGAGCTTGAACGCCATCCTGGCATTCCGTCTTGCCGGGGCCTTGTTCCGGAAAAACGGGGGTAAAGCAGCATCCCTCCTGGCGGGTTTGGGAATGGCGTTATATCCTGCCTTTATTTTTCAAACCTGCCAGATTCTCACGGAGGTATTGGGGCGAACGCTTTTCCTGGGTTCGCTTTACCTTCTGGCCGTGGGGATGGAGAAGCGACCGGGGAAACGGCTCGTTTTTGCGGGGGTTCTCCTGGGGCTGGGGATCCTGACCAAATCCGTTTTGGCGGCGGCCGCCCCGTTTGTTATCGTTTGGGCGATCCTGCGATATCCTGAAAATCGATGGAAAAGGGGATTCTATTTCGCCCTTCCAGCGGTGTTTCTCGTGGGGATGTGGACGGTTCGAAATGCTGCCGTGAGCGGCAGGTTCATACCCGTTTCCACGAATTTCCCCATCACGTTCGCCCACGGGGCGACCCGGTTCTGTTACTATTCCAATCTCTGGTACGGTCCGGATCCCCTCATGCCGGTTCCGGACGATTTTCAGGAGCTCACCCAGATGAGGTTCTACAGCGGGGTGAAGGAGGAACTGGAGCTGGGGGGGCGTTACGGGAGGATGGCCCTGGAGTACATGGGGGATCATCCCGGGTTCATGATCCGGATGACGCTGAGGAAGGTTTTGCACTTCTGGAGTCCTGTTATCCGGAACACGCCGGCAAAAAAGATCGTGGCTTTTGTATCCATGGCCCCGGTTCTTTTCCTGGGGTGGCTCGGAATTATTCTCGGGTTGAAAAGGGGCGGGGAGGGGCGGTGGAACGCCCTTCTGGCACTGGCGGTTGCCCTCCCGGTGTCGGTTCCCTACATTCTGAGCCAGCCGGACATCCGGTACCGCGTGAGTTTGATCGATCCCCTGTGGATCGTTATTGGGAGTTGGGTTTTAGTTTCTCTATTTCGAAGAGTTCGGAATCGACCTCTTTCCGGATCCAGCGATCCAGCTCCGTGCGAAGCTCGTGATGGGTGAGGTCGTACTGGAGGGGGGTTATGGAGATTTTGTTCTGATTCAGGGCGATATCGTCGAAGTCCTCCTCATCTGGGCTGAACAGCATCTTTCCCCCCACGTTTCTGTAGGTGGGGAGGCCGTTTCTCTCCCCTTTGGGTTCAAAAAGATCCACGAACATGGATTTCCCCTGCCTGGAGACGACCACGCCCTGGATTTTCTTTTCCGGGAGGTTGGGGATATTCACGTTGAGGAGAACGCCCTGGGGGAGTCCTTTCTCGATGACAAACCGGGCGAGGCGGGCGGAAAAGCGGGCCGCATAGTCGAAATAGGGGACCAGTGGATGGAGGGCGGCCAGGGAGACGGCAATGGAGGGGACGCCATACATGGTGCCCTCGATGGCTGCGGCCACGGTTCCGCTGTAAAGGATGGAATTGCCGGTATTCTGGCCCCGGTTGATGCCTGAAATCACCAGAGCTGGGGGCTCATTCATGAGACGGGTAAGGGCGAACTTGACGCAGTCGGCCGGGGTTCCCTCGAGACCGTAACCCCAGATCTTCCCGTTTTCCCTGCGTTCCTCGAGGGCGAGATTCTGAAAAACCGTGATGGCGTGCCCCACACCGCTCTGTTCGCCGCTGGGGGCCACAACGGTTAGCTCGGAGATCTGGTCGAGTTCATGATACAATGCCCGGATCCCGGGGGCGTTGATCCCGTCATCGTTGGATAAAAGAATTTTCGGTTTCATGGCCTTCTTTCGCATGGATTAAAAGAAGAAATTACACGGGATAATCGATCTCACGCAAGGATTTTCACGGGACAATATGAATCCTGACAAAAGCTCGTGCAACATCGGGGTGAACGGACTCGTTTTTCTTTCCAGGTCTTTGACTCGAGAAGGGGAGAAAATCGAGTAAATGAGCGCGTCTGACCCCCGATTTTGACCGGTGAGGGTTATTTGAAAAGGGCCGCAATATCGGGTATGGCGATGATCAAAAGGACCTTTTCCTGCTGAACGGCGGTGTGTGGTTGTTTTCCTTGTGTACGGAATACCCGACCGACCAGGGATGCCAGCTGTTTCGCCTCTTTGGGATTTTGCGCATGGATGACGAGACGGGCCTCGAGCTCGCCCCCGGAAAGGGGGCGACACCGGATCACGACCGACCGCGGCCGGGTCTCCCGGAGGCTGGGTTTCACAAGGTCCCACTTCTCACCCCATTCCGGGTTTATCGTTTCCAGCCCCAGGCCGATTTTATCCGCTGTGTCTTTCTCCCAGAGGATGAAACCACTGAAGAGATCCCTTTGATCGGATGTTGGCAGGATCCCTCTGATGGAATCCTCGAGAGCAGGGGGAGATTGATCGGATAACAGGAGATTCAAGCCCCTGTGGAGGCGGCTTTCAGAATTTGCCAGGAGGATCGCCTGAGAGCTGGTTGCAAGAAACAGCCCCTGGTGTATCAAAAAGAAACAGGATGCCCTGATTCCAGGTGGCGAAGGGATGGCTTTCACCCTGATTCCATGATCGCTTCCTGATTCGCCGGTATATTGATCGATGAGGGAAGAGATCATCCATGAGAATCTCTTGATATCCAGTATAATGAGGAAGGAGTCTTGTCCGGTCGGCTCCTTGTAGAGATAAAGGAAGTGTTGTGTATGAAGGATGGTTTTCAGGGTTTTGGGAACGTCCTTCGGATCGATCCGTTGATTCCCCTCCAGATTGACGGATTGATTGAGGATATTGTCCAGCAACTCCTGTCCGGCTTTGGAATCCATGCTGGTGAGTTGGAAACGGAAAAAAGCGATGGCATCGGGAGAGAGGAAGATCGTATCATCGAGAGGCGGTTGGGAACGGAAGAGGAAATAGCCGAAGAGGAGGAGATTGAGGAGGATCAGGGCAAGTGCGATCAGGGTCGCGATGAGGCAGCCGGGAAGTTTACGCGATTTGGGAGTGGTTTTTTTAGAATGAGACCAGGGATGCATGCTTCTAACCCCCATACATCAAACATGGCCGGGGTATGAAGAACAATAAAAAATAGGCAGACCGGATATGAGTAATCCAGTCTGCCCGCAGACGAGATGTCTTATGATGAAGGGCTGTGTATTACTGCTTCACCCTGTAGACATCACCCGGTGTAACGGTACCATTGGTCGGGTCATAGGTGAAAGCCTCATCGCCCTCGCCAGTGACGAGGTAGAAGCTGGGCTGCGCGATTGTAGACTGGTAAATAGTCTCGATCGCATAGGGCGAGGTCATACCGAGGTCGCCACCATCAGCCTCATCGGTATCAGGACCGTAACTGCTGAGGATCCAACCGTTATCGTCCTTGTAGTAACCGAACACACCCTTGGAATCAGAGAACGGGTCACCGAAGTAACTGGTGAGATAGGCCTGAGGAGTAGTCAGGGTGTGGAACTGGTTAACTTCACCAGAAGAGGCCCACACGCGGAAGGTGAGGAGATGCAGAATGCTTATGTCACCAGAGGCGGAACCAACGGGGGTAATAGCCTTGTCACCAGCCGCAGCGGCATCACCAATGGCATACTCCGGATAATCATTGTTATCCACAAAATAGGCTTCGAGTCCATTTGCCAGTGAACGTTGGTCGGCCTTGACCCTCGAAACTTTTGAACGTACCTGGGCTTCCAGGAAGTTCGGCACCGCGATCGCCGCCAGAATGGCAATAATAGCCACGACGATCAAGAGCTCAATCAGGGTAAAGCCCTTCACTTTCTTCATACTTATCCCTCCTTTCCCATTTAAAATATTCAAGGTCGGATAGTTATCCGCCAATTCTAATTTGATTACCTACGAGATGAGCCTTGACCCTGTCAAGATATTTTTTACGGATCAAGGGCTTTTTCCCGCCCCTAGATATGACTCAAGATCTGGACCACAATCCCGATGACAACTAGTCCCACGAGGAGTTTGACCCAGCGTCTTACGGTGGCCCTCAAGATGGGCCTCACCCGGTCGTGCTCATTCAGGCCGAAAACAAAGGCGACCACAAACGAGAGGAAAAAAAGCGAGGCGAGGTTGAACCATCCCATCAGCATTTTTCGGATTTCTCCTCTCCCGTGTTCCCGCCCTTCCCACCGGGCTTGTATCGGTCGTAGAAATTGATCACGGCAAAGTAATTCATGGCTCCTGAAACCAGGAGATAGAAACCGCCCAGTTCAAAGAACGCATGGGTCTGGATTCCGGAAAAAAACTTCAGTATCTGTCCTGGGACAAGCCCCTGATTCACCAGGGCCCCGGACCAGAAGTGAGCACCGAGGCTGAGGATGCTCACAAGGCCGTTTGCCAGCTGGATCAGAAACGTCAGGATGCTGATGATCCCCCCCCCGCTGAAATCCAGGATCGGAGGGGTTACGCTGCCATTGAGGAACAACCCGATGCAGAACGTTCCTTCAATGACCAGGAAAAGTGCGATGGCCCTGGCATATCTACCCCGCCGGAAAAACCCGAGTCCGGGGATCAGCCAGCTGCCGACAACATCCAGTGCAAGAGGCATATTCAAAGGAAATTCGTGCCCTTCTTTCCAATTTTGGAAAAAGATCTAAACCGGTTTTTCCTAAAGGAGAGGTGGGGAGGTGTCAATAAAAAAACCCTTTCCGGGTGCTATGTCGCAACTCAGACCCATAAGACTTAAATCCGGGGCCGGTTGGAACATGTTAGCTGAAAAATAATGGTTGCCTTATTTAATTCCAACAATTAGGAGGTGGTATAAATTTCGGTCGTTTTGGGGAAAGATGGGAAAACGCGATAAATGAATTGCGCGTCTGCTCATAAAGCGATTCCCCCTGCTGCTATTTTTCACTTCAGGGTATTGAAATGAAGAGATTTTTTCCTCGATTATCGGTTTTATTCTTCACTCTTATCATGGCCTGTTCCGCCTTTATACAAGCGGAACGGGAAGATCCCGCGATTCTGCAAGACCTCAGCCGGATCAATGCATCCATGCGGGCCAGGACCTGCGTTATCCAGGCTCAGGTGCTGGAATACGAATCTCCGTGGAGTGAAAAGGCCCCCCATACCATTACAGTCTCGGACGGCTCGAACAGGCTTCCCGTGGTTTTCTGGCAGGATGTCCGGAAGGGTCTTGCGGAAGATTGCATGAAGATCGGGGCCCGGATCGAGGTCAGGGGGACGGTGAACGAATACCATGGCAGCTTCCAGATCAAGGTGAAAAAGCGGACCGGCCATATCCGACTCCTGTCTCCCCCTCCCCATGACCTCCACACGGGTGATGAACCGACGAAGAAAGGGGCCCTTTCCAGTGGGACGGGGGATAACGGCCATGTTTCCATCCTTCCCACCTCCCGGATTCCGATCGGCGACATTCAAAAAGGTCCCATCGGCAGGATCGTCACCGTGGCCGGAGAGGTGACCGATTTCCGCTCCCCCTGGGCCGAACGCGCCCCCAATAAAGCAACCCTCAACGACGGATCGGGCTCGATCATAATCGTGTACTGGAAGGAGGTGGCGGCCGGAATTCCCAGGTCGCCGGAGCTCGGGGACAAGATCCAGGTGACGGGAGAGTCCCAGGACTACCGGGGTGAGCAACAGATCAAGGTGAGGAATCCCCGGGCCATCCATTTCCTGGAGGCCGGCAGGGATGTGACGATGAAAAAAACCGGGGCGTCTCCCACACCAAAGCAGGATTCCACACCCGAGAAGATCGAGCGGGTGGTTACCAGGGGACCCAGCGGGGTGTTCACGGAGTGGGAAAACTCCTACAGTTCAGCCCTGATAAAAGCAGGGAGGAACAAACGACCAATCATCATTTACTTCCGGAAAGACGGCTTCCAGAAGTGCCTTGAATTCGAAAAGAACATCCTGATGACCGACGGATTCAACCAGCGGGCCCGGCATTTCTCCTGTTTATACGAAGATATCACCAGGAGCCAGCTCCTGGCCTATCATTTCGGGATTCACAGGATTCCCCATATCGAGATCCTGAACTCCGAGGGCGACCGTGTGGCCTGTTTTTCCTACAATATTGTATTGCAGTCCCTGGTTCCTGCCCTCGATAAAGCCACGATCAATCCTTAACTTGATGAGAGGAAAAAATTCAGAAATGTATGCAATCGACGTTCATGCCCATGTTTTTCCGGAGAAGGTTGCGGGCAAGGCCGTACCGAAGCTGTCGGAGGCGGCCGGGGTTCCGGCCAGGGGAAAGGGCACCCTTTCGGATCTCGAGGAGATGATGGAACGGGGAAACGTGAAACGCACCGTTCTGGCGCCCATCGCCACCCGGCCCGACCAGGTTGTCTCGATCAATAACTGGGTGAAAAAGCAGGAAAGTGAAAAGTTCATTCCTTTCGGAGCGATCCACCCGGAGGATCCCGGGCGTTTCGGGGAAATCGAGCGTATTTGCGAGATGGGAATCAGGGGCGTTAAAATGCACCCTAATTACCAGGAGTTCTACCCTGACGAGGATCGGTTCGTCGAGATCTGCCGGGCCCTTGCAGATGCCGGATTGATCCTTCTCCTCCACGGGGGGGTGGACCTGGCCTTCGAGGAGGTAAACGCCTCGCCCGAGCGCATGGCCCGTCTCCTGGAGGCCGTGCCGGATCTTAAGATCATTATCGCCCATTTTGGCGGATTTCAGAGATGGGATAAGGTGGAGCGTCTCCTGGCGGGTTCCCGGGCCTGGTTCGATATCTCGTTCACCCTTTCCTATATCGAGGAGGATCGGTTTCTGAGTATCCTTTCCCTCCATGGTACGGATAAGTTGCTGTTCGGCACGGATTATCCCTGGACAGATGCGGGAGAGCAGATCCGCATCCTGGAACAATTCCAGCTCGAAGAGCCGCAAATGAGAGCCATTTTGCACGAAAACGCGGAAAGGCTCCTCGATCTGCCGCCCCTGGAATAATGCTATCAACCATTCCCTCCGGGGAATCCCCCCTCTTTTCCTTACGATTTTCCCCTTGCAAGGGGAAGGGGGATTTGTGTTTAGTATGATTACAATTCCCCAAAGAGGCGAAGATGTCCCGTGTAAAGGGAAAAAAGAGGGCCAGCCCGGATTTGAACCGCCTTGCATACACAGATGCGTTGCGCCATTCCCCGGATGGATTCATTGTGTTCGATACGGAAAACGTGATCCTTTCTTACAACCTGGGTGCGGAGAAGATTTTCGGTTACACAAAAGAGGAGGCCGTGGGTCGCCCCTTCACCTTCCTGATCCCGCCGGAGATTCTGGAAAAGGGAGAGCTGGAGCGTCTTCAGCGGCAGGTGGATCGACACGGCAGGCTGGGTCCCTGTTGTGTGAAGCGCCTTCATAAAAACGGCGCCCGTATCAAGCTGGAGCTGACCCGCTCGATCCTCCGGGACGGCGAGGGGCGGTTGATTGGATACGAGGCCCTGTTCCGCGACATCACCCGAGATCTCGAGTTCGAGCGTGAGATCCGTCTTTCCGAGAAATTCGCCGCGGTGGGACAACTGGTGAGCGGTCTGGCTCATGAACTCGGCACCCCCCTGAATATCATCAACGGACATGCCGAACTGATTTTGTCCGATCTTTCCCCGGATCACCCCTATACGGAATCGCTCCAGACCATCATCTCCGCATCTCACCGGATGACCGCCCTCATGAAATCCCTGCTCCGTTATGTATCCCAGAAGGAGCCGCGGGAGGAACCGGTGAATGTAAACGACATGACCCGGGATCTTTTGAACTTCCTCCGCATCCAGATCAGAAAACAGAAAATCCGGGAAAGCATAGAGCTGGATGAACAGATTCCCCCGATTATGGGGGAAAAGTCCCAGATCGAGGAGATGTTGCTGAACATCCTGATAAACGCGATCCAGGCCCAGAAGTCCGGAGGTGTAATCGATGTGAAGTCATCCCTGCGTTCCGAGGATGGGTGGCAGTATATCGCCCTGTCCATACGGGACGCCGGGGAGGGTATTCCATCGGAGGTGCTCCCCCGTATTTTCGAACCCTTTTTCACGACAAAAGAGGTGGGCAAGGGCACTGGACTGGGGCTTTACATCACCCATAATCTGGTGCAGCAGTATAAGGGCCATATAAATGTCGAGAGCGCCCCGAAAAAGGGAACTACGGTCACGATCCTGCTCCCAGTGGGCCCGGAACAGATTAATCCCAGGGAGGAAAAGGAATGTCCCTGAAAACAAGCCCCATGATTCTGGTGGTGGAGGATGATCCGTCCATGAGAGATCTTCTGAAAAAGGTGCTCGAAAAGAACGATTACCAGGTGGATCTGGCCGATGACGGGATTCGGGCCATGGAACGCCTCCGGGAGAATTCCGATATCTCCCTTGTGATATCTGATATCCGGATGCCGAACAAGGACGGCATGGCTCTCCTGGAGGAGGCGGGATCATCGTTCCCGTGGGTCAAGGTGATCCTGATCACGGCCTTCGGGGAGGTGGAACAGTACCTGGACGCCATGAACACGGGTGCGTTCGAGTACCTGAACAAACCGTTTCGCAACCAGGAATTGTTGGATCTGGTAAGTCGTGCTTTAGAGTCCGGATCGTGAGGACCCATGCCTGGAAAGTGAGAATCTGTTTGGTTTTCATCGGTTTTCCGGTGGAGAGGAAGGGGTTTTGTAAAGGACTCAAATATTATTCAGGATAAATCTTGATTTTTAAAAGGAGCGCTCTGTATATAGGGAGACGTTTTGCGTCATGAAAAGAAGGGGAATGGCAATTTCTTGTTGATTTTCCCATATTTTAAACAGGGGTTATAATGAGAACCGTCAAGTTTTTCCGCGACCAGAAAAAGAGCTTCAACTTCTTTCGATCGTTTCTGAAGGAAAATTTTGAACTCAAAGATCCTGAAACCACGGAGAAAAATTTCTCCGAATACTGCGATGCGATTCTGATCCAGAACCAGAAATTCAACCTGACCTCGCTCAAGACCGCCGAGGAAATCTACGAGATTCTGTTCATCGATTCCCTGATGCCGTTCACCTTTCTACCTGGGTTCAAGCCGGGAGAACGTGTGATTGATGTGGGCTCGGGCGCCGGCATCCCGGGGCTGGTATTGACCCTGGTTTTTCCGGACACCCATTTCGTGCTCCTGGACGCCACCAGGAAAAAATGCCAGTTTGTCGAATCCCTGGTAAAGGAGTTCGAGCTGAAAAACTGCGAGGTGATTCTCCAAAGGGCCGAGGAGGCGGGACAGGAAGCCAGGCTCCGGGAAAGCTTCGATTATGCCCTGGCGCGTTCCCTTGCCCAGCTGAATATCCTTTTCGAATACGTCCTTCCCTTCGTAAAAACCGGGGGGTATTGCTATGCATACAAGGGCAAGGTCACGCCCCTGGAGGTGACTCGCGGGGAGGGCGCCCTGATGGAGCTTTGCGGGAAGATCGAGGATCAGCAGGAGTATGTGCTCCCCTTTTCCGGCAAGCAGAGATCCCTTGTGCGGGTGAGAAAAACGGACGTGTGTCCGGAGAAATATCCACGCCGGTCGGGTATCCCTAAAAAGCGTCCGCTGTAAAGGGATTCCCCCTCGGGAGGAGGCTGCGCCATGTCAAAGGTGATCAAGATCCTGGTGGTTGTGGTAGTTGTTCTCGCCGCAGTGGTTGTCTGGGTGAAGAATCCGGGCGACATCCGCTCGAAGATCATGCGGACCAAGGCAAAGGCCCAGAAACAGGCCAAAAAGGTGATGAAGACGGGGAAAGTCACCCCGGAATCCATTGAACAGGCAAAGCAGTGCCGCGAAATGCTCGAACGCATCCAGAGGGCGAAACGGGCCGCGGAACAGAAAAATCCCGTGGGAGTCGACGTCACCTGGGAAAACGTGCTTCCTCTCTTGAACATGAAAGAAATCCCCCGCTGCCCCGCCGGCGGCACTTATAAACTCAACCCCTCCCTGCAGATGCCTTCCTGCTCGATTGGAAATAACAGCACAGTGGACACCAAGGACGACCATATCCTCTATCACTGATACCCGTTTCTGAGTGGGGTTGCCGCGTCCGTTCAGGCGCCGAACCGATCATAAACCAGGATAAAAATAATGAAAAACGCCACACTCTTTGAAAATGTGCGTATCCGCACACTGGATGAAGAAATGCCCGAGGGGTGCGCACTGCTGGTCTGTTCGGGACGCATCCACACCGTGTATCCCGAGTCCGATCCCACGGTGACCGGGTACGGGAATCTTCGCCGCGTTGATTGTCAGAACCTGATCATGCTCCCCGCGTTTACAGACAGCCATCTTCACCTGATGGATACAGGGGAACAATTGAGCACCGTGGATGTTTCCACTGCCAAAAACCAGGCCGAAGCCGTGGAAATCCTCAAAAAAAATACAAAAGACCTCCCCGCCGGGGAATGGATCCAGGGATCCCGCTGGGGGCATAACCTGTGGACGCCCCCCTCCCTCCCCTCGAAGGAAAGCCTGGATGCCGCCTTTCCGCACAATCCGGTGTATCTCTTCAGCAAGTGCGGCCATCTCTTGTGGGTGAACACACCGGTGCTCAAGGCAGCGAATATTTCCCGCAACACGCCCGATCCCCCGGATGGGGAAATCGAGCGCGATCCGGAGAGCGGGGAACCCACGGGAATCATCAAGGAAGAGGCCATGGAAATCGTCTGCAGGGCCATTCCTGAAGTTCCCCCCCATCGGAAAAAGGAATACCTCGGAAACGCCGCGGCTCACCTGAACCGCTTCGGGATCGTGAACGTCCACGATTCGGATGTTCCGGAGGTATTTACGCTCCTCCAGGAACTCCAGATCGAGGGAGACTACCCCCTGAACGTGGTGATTTATCTCCCATCGTCGTTCCTGGATTCCCTGGTCACGGCCAGGATCCGGAGCGGACTGGGAAACGACCGGCTCCGATTCGGGGGAGTCAAGCTGTTCGTGGACGGCTCGCTCGGGGGACGCACCGCATGGCTCTATGAACCCCACGAGGGAGAACCGGGTAACACGGGCATCCCGGTCATCACGGGCGAGGTCCTCCTGGACAAGGTATTCCAGGCCAATCGAGCGGGCATTGTGGCCATGACCCACGCGATCGGAGACCGGGCCAACGATCTGCTCATGGATGTTTATTCAAAGGTTTACAAAACCCTGAAACCCGAAGAGAGGCCGGCTCTCCCCAACCGGGCGGAACATTTCCAGCTCCTGACAGACAATCTCCTGGATCGGATCGAGGGACTTCCGATTGCGGCCTCGATGCAACCGGTTCATATCTTCAGCGACTGGTCGGCAGCGAACCGTTTCTGGGGGAAGCGCTCCCGGCTGGCGTATGCATGCCGTTCCATCCTGGATAAGGGCTTCCCCCTGGTGTTCGGATCGGACAGCCCGGTGGAGCCGGTGAATCCCTTCTGGAGCATGTATGCGGCCGTGGAGAGGAAGGATCTCGAGGGAAAGCCGGAAGAGGGATGGTACAGCGGGGAAAGCATTTCCACGCTACAGGCCCTCAGGGCCTGTAGCAGCACCCCGCCGGAAATCGTGGGGGAATCAGGGATGAAAGGCACCCTCACCCCGGGGAAGCGGGCGGATTTCGTGCTGGTGGACAAGGATCCCCTGCAAGAACCGTCCGATTCCTGGAGAGACGCCCGCGTGATGGCTACGGCCATGGAAGGAGAATTCGTGTTCCGGGAGTTTTAGACATGAAAAGAAAAGAGCCCGATGAGGTTTTCAAAAAACACCTCAAGTACCAGGTCTTTCTCAGGAACGTCGAGGGAGGCGGCAGGGTCGCGGTTTTCATGGAGGCCGAGGCCCGGGGCGTGAGCGACATGATCTACAACTACACTGCGGACGCGGAAAAGAAAAAGGTCCTGCTCTATGAAATATCCTCGCCCGGAGTGGCGAACCGGTACTGGATGAACCGGGCCGAGCTGGGGAACATGGGTTACGTGGGTATGATCGAGGGGTATGGGGCCAAAGAATACTTCCTGAACGGCGGGAATTTGAAAGAGTACATCCGGGACTATGGCGAATTCGCCCCCCAGCCGGGAATCCTGAAAAAACTGTTCCGGTTTATCTTCAAGTAGATTTTTATGCACTTTACAGTTGATCAGAGTGCGGAAATCGACTCCCAGGTGGAGGCCGATCTTTCCCTCATCGCGGAGTCGGTGAGAAAGGCCGCCGGCAAGGATAACATGGCATCCCTCTTCCTGGTGGGGGGATTCGGACGCGGCGAGGGAGGCGTGGTTCGGAAAAAGGGCCGCTTCCTTCCCGCAAACGATTACGACCTCGAACTGGTGACCCTCCGGCCCGTTCAGGGCGGACTCCTGAAAAAACTCGGAGAGGATCTCGCCGGTGAAATCGGCGTCCCCTGGGTTCATATCGAGTCCCATACCCTGTCTCAACTCCCCCGCATGAAATTCACCATGTACAACTTCGACCTGAAGTACGCCTCTTTTCCGGTGGAGGGAGAGGGGGAAGTGCTGGAACGGATTCCGGATATGGATCCGGCCCGCATGCCCTGGCGGGAGGCGGAAAACATCATGTTCACCCGTCTCTGGAGCTTTATCGGTCCGATCGAGCCGGACATGTTCGAGCGCGAGCCCGGAGAGGAGGAGTCGTTTTTCCTGGCGGGCCAGGTTTCAAAGGCCCTGCTCGCGATCCAGGATGCGATGCTCATTCCAAGGGGGCTGTATCATTCCTCCTATGTAAAAAGGCTCGAAAACCTGCTGGGAACCGGGATTTCTCCTGAAGACCGTCCCCTTTTCGAGTGGGCGACAGATTTTAAACTCCATCCCGGAAAAACGGGGATCAAAGGCATGATGGAGCGCCTTTTCCATGTGAAAAAACTCTTCCTCGAAACACTTTTCTCCCTGTATTCCACTGTTTACGGACGGAGTTTTGCCGGGTGGGACGATTACGCCCGGATCCATTTCACAAACTCCTATACAAGGCTCAAACGCATCTATTTCTTCCTTGTCAAACGCAGCAGCTGGTTCATCGATTACCTGAACTACAACATGGGGTCGATTTATTTGGTGAATGCCCTCGAAAGGGAAAAGATCGCGACAGGCCAGCTCAAAAAGGCGGATTTTTATTTCCGCCGCATCCCCGGATACACCCCGCCCGAAAGCCTGGAATGGAACGCGCTCCGGAATCAGGCCCTCAAACTGCGGGAGGAGATATGGCACTAGGATCCGAAAAAAGCCCGGTCCTTTTTATCGTGGCGGACGCCTTCCGGCACGATTACCTGGATCCAGAACGCACCCCAACCCTTTGCGAACTGGCTCGAAAAGGATGCTATATCCATCGCCTCAGGCCAAATTTCGGCTTTTGCGAGAGAACCGAGATGTTCACCGGATCGCGTCCGGACAAAAACGGGTTTTTCACGGCCCTGACGTATCGGGACAGGGGAAGCGCGTTTCTCGATCATCGTTTCGAGATCCGGCTGCTCTCCCTTTTAGACTGGAAAAAAAATTTCCTGCGGAGGTATATCCGGCGTTTTTACCGCGACTGGTTCCGGAAGATCCGCGGGGTCACACAACCGGTTTACGAAATCCCCCTCCGGCTCCTCCCCCGCATCGCCCTTACAGAGGATGAACGCGAGCTCCATCTCCCCGGATGGTCGGACACGGAAACCCTGTTCGATGTTATGAGGGAATCCGGCCTCTCCTTTTACTTCGACACCTTCGCCTCCCTCACCATGACCATGACCAGCGACGAAGAACGCGCTTCCCGCCTCTGCCGCCTTTTCGGGGAAAAGTATTTTGATCTTTACCTGATTTATGTGGGAGAGGGCGACGGCACGGGTCACGATTTCGGCCCCCACAGCCCGGAGGCCCGCCGTATGAATCGAAACGTGGACGGCCGCATCCAAAAACTCTCGAACGCCTTTTTCCGGGCCTTTCCCGGGGGACGCCTCGTGGCGATCGGAGATCACGGCATGCTCGAGGTCAAACAGCGGATCAATGTGGACGCCCTGATTTTCGATGCCGCGAAAAAGGCGGGACTCGAGTGGGAACGGGACTTCGATTATTTCCTGGATTCCACGATGGCCAGGATCTGGTTCCGAAAACCAGAGGCGCGGGAGATCTTTAGCGGGCTTTTCCGGGAGAACGGGGAACTCGAGAGCAAAGGACGGATCCTCACTCCTCAGCTGACCGGGGAACTCCACGTGCCCCCGCCCGGATCGGGTTACGGGGACCTCCTCTGGCTGGCAAACCCGGGCGTCCTGATCTTCCCCGACTTTTTCCACTTTCGAAAACCGTGCCTGGGAATGCACGGTTACGATACCTCCGTTTCCGGACAGAAGGGATTCGCCGTGGTGGCAGGTGAGGGGATCGAACCGCTCGAGATCGGGGAGGCGGAGGTGATCGACGTCTGCCCCACCCTGTGCCGCCTCCTGGGAATCCGCGAGCCACGGCAATGCCAGGGAAAGGGATTCGTTAAATGACGAGCGTTTCCATTGTATTTCGCGTGAAGAACGAGGGCCGCACCCTGGACCAGGTTCTCGAGGGTGTGAAGTCCCAGAAATTCGATGGGACACCCGAACTCCTGGTGGTGGATTCCGGTTCCACGGACAACACCCTTGCCATCGCGGAAAGTCGCGGATGCCGCATCGTTCACATCAGGCCGGAGGAATTTTCCTGGGGGTTTGCCCTGAACCTGGGTGCGGAAAAGGCCAAAGGGGATTATATTGTTTACCTTTCCGGTCATTGCGAACCGGTGGACGACCGCTGGCTGGAAAACCTCCTGTCCCCATTCACAGATCCCGCTGTAGGGGGTGTTTACAGCCGGCACGTTCCCATCCCGGGGGTGGATCCCTTCGAGGCGGTCGAGCTCGAGTCTTTCTGGTTTCCGGAAAGGGAGGGGGGGCCGGTGGAATCCGAGTCCTTTTCCAACGCCTCGTGCGCCCTTTCGCGAAAGGCGTGGGAGGCGGTCAGGTTCGACGAAACCATTCTCTCGTGCGAGGACGGCGACTGGGCCTCGAGGGCGCGAAAGGCCGGATGGAAGATCATGTACCAGCCCCGGAGCATGGTTTTTCACAGCCATCCCCCGAGGCTCGAGACCATTTACCTCCGGTGGTTCTGGAGATGTTACACCGCGAAAAAAATCCTCCCCTTCACCCGCGAGGGGGGGCTTGCCTATCTTTTTTTCAACATGTTCCGTTACGGATTCCTGGACCTTCGTTACCTCGTAAAAACACGCCGGATCCTTCGGTTCTGGAAGATCCCCTTTTACGAGCTGGTGCGTCATATCGGAGGCTATAACGGCGCCCGTGCCGCAAACAGGGGAAAAAAGTTCAAAAAATGGAACGACGTCAGGGTTCCGGGGTGGATGGAAGCGATAAGGGGAATCGTGGAGGGCTAGAGCGGTGAGAGGTTAAGCGGTTAAGCGGTTAAGCGGCTTGCGGCTTGCGGCTTGCGGCTTAGTCACGGCTGAAGCCTGACTATGAAGAGAGCAGCCCTCCTTCGTTGAAACTTCGGAGGACAAGGGCGGCTGGCGGGGTTTCATGGGGGATATTTTACAGCCGCAAAATACACAAAAAAAACGGAAGTTTCTGAGGGAATAGCAGGTTAAAACAGAATTGCCCTCCGGTCATGAATCGCAAAACGCCTGAAAGGCGGTGGGGGTGCATCCTGAGGAGCCGCTGGATAACTCGTTCTCCATCGGCTCCTTCTGACGCGACCGGGTTTCGATAAAGTCGAAACCGCGATTCATCTCTTTTTTGCGACTTTTGAGCCTTTTCGCGGCAGCAATTTGCGAGTGCGAGCGAAGCAGCTTTATGTGATATGCGGATAAAAATCCCCCCATCAACAATTGACCATCAACAATCAACACCCCGCGAAGCGGGGTCGTTTGGGGTCAGCCTCTATGTTTAGCTCTGTTTAGCTCGACGCCCTCCTATACATCAATGAAAACAATCATGGCACCCCCGAAACGCATAGACCCGGGTTTTCACTATACCATGTTCTTTCGAATATCCCATAAAAATCTTCCCGGGGATGAAACGAGTCGGACGGGAAAGGCTATCATTTCCATTAAAAAGAAGATGACTATAAACATAGCTAAACATAGAGGCTGACCCCATGCATTATTATATTCTTTTTGCGCCTTTTCGCGGCCAATCTCTATGTATTTCCCATACTCCTCTCTCTCAACAAGCCACAAACAACAAGCAACAAGCATCCATAAACAATTGACCATCAACAATCAACACCCCGCGAAGCGGGGCTACTCATACACGGCCCGGATTTTCGCGCTGGAGTAGTAATGGGACAGGATTTCCCGGAAGGTCTTTCCCTCGTTCGCCATGGCGATGGCGCCGGTCTGGCACATGCCCACTCCGTGGCCCGATCCCGCTCCCCGGAGGATGAACGTTTCCGGGCGATCATCCGGACCCTCGGTTTCCACCACGAACGCGGCGCTTTTCAGGGGAGGTTTGAAAAGCATGCGGATGGCCAGTTCCGGCCCGGTTTTAAAGCTCCCCTTTTCCCCGGTAAACTCGATCTCGATCATCCGTCCCGAGGGACCCCGCTCGAGGGCGCGAATTCCGGTGACGCGACCCACGTCCTTTTCCTCCCCCACCCATTTTGTGAGATCATCCGACTTGATTTTGCGTTCCCATCGGAAATTCTTCGATGCCCACTTGGGGATGTCGTGTTTATTCGGATTACAGTAAACGTCAGGGTTTGCCTTCAGCCATTTCCGGAAGTCTTCCTCTTTCGCGAGCTCGAACTCGAATTCCCCGGGTCCGTCATAATCCGCAATGTCCCAGTATCCCTTTTCCTCTGCCCGGTGGGGCCAGACGTTCCGGATATCCTCAAAATGTCCCCCGCACGATGATGCGTAATATGCGGGGAGGGGTTTTCCCTCGAAAAACAGGGCCAGACCCCGTGTGGATCGAACCGCGTCGTCCGACTTTGCGGATCGTTTCACATTCCCGCTGTAGGCCTGGGATTCCACGCCGGAACCGGTGTCGTAATGCTCGCCCGCGTATTTTCCAGTGGAGAGGGCCATGAGGGCCTCAGAGCGGGCTGCCACGGCCTGTGCCCTGAGGGCCTCCCTGGGGGAATTCGAGCCGATCTCGGAGGGAACCACCCCGAGCAGGTACTCTTCCATGGGAAGGATCAGGATGATCTCGAGTTTATCCTGTTCGAGGGGACGGATTTCGAGGCGTCCCTGAAAGGGGCGATCCTGTGTTCCTTCCCACGACCATCCCACACCGTACGGGACCTTTTTGATTTCCATCACGCCTCCGGGCCGATCCGACTCCATGGTCAGTCCTTGGGCTGTCAGTTTTTCGAGACCCGTATCGATCCGGATTTCGCCGTCTTTGACCAGGATTTCGGCTTCGCGGTCCTTTTTCAGGAGGGCAAGGGCATCTCCCTCGAGGTTCCTGACGATCCACGTGGATTGCGGGACCATTCTGATCTGGCTCACCGTATGAACCAGCCTGACGCGAATGATCGGGTTATTCATATTCATGACATCCGATTTGCCTTCGGGAGTTTCCTCATTTGCGAAAAGACCCATCCCAAAAACACACATGATCAACGCCATTCCGATGAACACAGAGAGTTTTGAATCAACCGACATTGCAATTTCCTCCACAATTAACAATCTATTGGAGTTCATGGATACAGGAATCGGTGGTGCGGGGCAATGAAAAAGGGGAAGGGCGTCCGGCGGCTTCGAGATTGGAGTCAGCCTCTATGTTTAGCTCTGTTTAGCTCGACTCCCTCCTATCCATCAATGGAAAAAACATGGCGCCCCCGAAACGCATTGACCCGGTTTTTCACTTTACCATGTTTTCTTGCCGGGGATGAAACGCGTCGGGCGGGAAAGGCTCTCATTTCCATTAAAAAAGAAGATAACGATAAACATAGCTAAACATAGAGGCTGACCCCATGCACACGGGATCGCCAAGAGGGAGACAGACCATACATCAATCACCGATTAATTACATGGGGAGCAGATGGAATTCAACGGGTTATGTTCTCCCTCTTTTTCCGTGCCTTCCGTGCTTTCCGTGGTTAATATTCTTCTCTGCGTCCCCCAAGTCTCTGCGCGGAAATGATCAGTGCCTGACCCGGATGAGGTCCTCGGTGGGGAAGTCGAGGGCTTTTGCTTTTTTGACGAGGCTCTCGTAGAGGGACTCCTCCATTTCCGGTTCTCGTGACAGGATCCAGAGGTATTTCCGGCTGCCCCCGCAAACAATCGCGAAGGTGT
>Ga0272442_10002158_pt1 | contig 28900 bp, 26 predicted proteins | sample SSMForm2O_FD_200262 | JGI IMG/M metagenome (GOLD analysis project Ga0272442, IMG submission 200262) | Marine sediment archaeal communities from Little Sippewissett salt marsh, Falmouth, MA, United States - SSM-Form-2O | ecosystem: Environmental > Aquatic > Marine > Wetlands > Sediment ...
AGTTAATTTCGAGTAACTGCGGCTATAGATGTTGTTTTTCTGCTTGCCACAAGTTGTTTGTCGGCGTGCATTCATTGCCCAAAACCAACATCAAGTAATCGATTCAGGGGGAGCTAAACACGTACAATTAATTTAATTAGATATTACAAATCAGCAGTAAAAATACCAATTTTAGAACTCAGGGTGCGGAATGTGGGATAGATATAAAAATCACCCAGATAAATCGCTCAGAGTGGTTATCGAATGGAAGTTCAATTGGCTCTTTTCGAGACGCACCGGATATGCAGATCTCGATGAGCGGTTAGCATCAACAGATGCCAATCGAGATGGGTTACTTAAGGTGCTCGATTATCCATTCTTACCAATCCATAATAACGCAGCTGAGATCGCCATTCGCGAAGGAGTCATCAAGAGGAAGATAAGCTATGGGACAAGATCTGAGCTGGGCAAGAGAGCATGGGAGAACATGTTCTCTATAATGGATACATGCCGTAAGCAGGATGTTAACTTCTTCCACTATCTTAATGGAATGTTTTCATCTCGGAATGATATCCCAAAGTTGGCGAACTTAATTTATAATGCAATATGACATAATATTTTATTGAGCTTGTTCCAACGATACTTTGATAAATGGCCCAGAGCTATTCACCGGTCTCAAGACTAGAATTCCCTTTGGCTGAGACGATCATGACCGAAAAATCAGAAGGGGTTTACATTGAGCCTCTGGACCTCCACTTCGTCGTGGAGAGGAGGGTAGATCGGATCAGGGGCGCTCATCTCTCCCGAGAAGAGCCGGAGAGAACCCTGCCGGGAGTATGGAAGGAGGCGATTCTGAAATGCTGGCCCGGAGGCGAGGGGGTCCCCTGGAACCTCCTCGACCTCTCCGGCCTCACCGAGTTCCAGAGGGAGGTTCTGAGCTTCGTCGCATCCATCCCCCTTGGCGAGACCCTGACCTATGGCCAGGTGGCCGAAAGGCTTGGAAGGCCAAAAGCCGCCAGGGCCGTAGGCTCGGCCCTTGCTGCCAACCCCTTCCCCCTGATCATACCCTGCCATAGGGTGGTGGGATCGAAGGGCATCGGTGGCTACAGTTCTGGTGTCGAACTTAAACGGAGGCTTCTGGACGTCGAGAGGGAGATCTTCCAGAGATAGGGCTTTTGTGGGGATCATTTCTCAGTAGGATGAAAGTGCCGTCTCGGATGAAAGAGACACTTCGCCGCTCAAAATTCGGCGCTTCACCTCGTTTACATGCTGATGGGCGGCGAAGCACGGCTCTGGAAGCTTGTGGTCCCGAAGATACCGCCGGGCAAGATCCAGGGCCGATTCGACCGAGACCCTGGTGCCCGGAGCCACCACGATCGGCCTACACCTCTTTTTGGAGAGGAGGACGTATCCCACCAGTTCACCTTCGTAGACCAGGGGCGAGGCGTCTCCCACCTGAGCGGGTGGGTCGAAGGTGCCGCAGAGGACGTTCTTGCTCACGCCTACAGTGGGAACGTCCAGGGTCACTCCGATGACGCTCGCCAGGCCTGCCTTCCGGGGATGGTTGATCCCGCAGCCGTCGACGAAGAGGATGGTGGGCTTCACCTCCAGCTGCTTTGTCGCCTCTACGGCTGCAGGCCCCTCCCTAAAGGAGAGAAGGCCGGGAAGGTAAGGAAAAGAAGTTTCGAGGACGGCCCAGGATTTTGATATCAGCGAAAGAGAGGGATCGAAAGCGACGGCCCCGCTGATCACCATCTCTCTGCCGTCTTCTCTCGATATGAAGGCCTGGTCGACCCCGGCCACCACATCTTCCGAGAACCGGTCTTCCAGGACGACACTGGACGCGATCTCGTCCTGGAGCGAGTATAAACGCCTCCTCTCTTCGGGGGAAGGGGCCGAAGAGGGCGCCACCTACTTCGCCTCGGTGCGGGGGACGGTCTGGCTGAGGTTGATGGCGAGCTCGCCGATATTCTTGATGTAATCGAGCATCCTCTCTATGCTGGTGGCCGCCATCCTCAGGAGGGCGTCCTCGTGCTCGTCGGAGAAGCTCGCGGCCGATACCATCTGGTTGATCTGCCGCCTCAGCTGCCGGGAGAGTTCGATCACCTCGTTCGCCTTTCCCGAGTTGAGCAGGACGAGGGACGATATCGAGTCCTCGACGAGATCCAGAAGCTGCGGAGATATCATGCTCATCTCCTCGATGATCTTGGCAGGGAGGGTGCAGTCGCACTTTAGGATCATCGCCGCGACCCTGGCGGCGTGGTCTGCCATCCTCTCCAGGTTTGTGGCGGCTCTGGTGTAGTTGAAGGCGGTGATGGGGTCGAGGGAATCCTGCTTCACCGAGCCGGACCGCAGGATCTCGGTGAACTGGCGAGATACCAGGAGGTAGAGCCGGTCGACGTCGTCGTCCCTCTGGATCACGTCGGCGGCCATATCCCGGTCGTTGGTCAAAAGGGCGCTGAGAGAGTCCTGGATCATCGACCTCACCACCGTCTTTATCCGCCGGAGGGCCCGTTCGGACTGGAGCTCCTCAGGATCGATCAGGTCCTGAATAAGAACCTTGTTGACCGTCTCCTCCAGGATCTCCGGGCCGATCAGCTTCTGGACTATCTGGTGGATGTCCCTCTTCTGGTCTGCAGTCATGTGAGCCGAGGTGACCTCCATCGTCCTGTACCCAGATACGTAGCAGCCTATGATGTCCCTCACCAGGGCATCGCCCACCTTGTCGCCGATCTCAAGCCTGGTGGCGAGATCCCTTTCGGACCTGTCGGGGGATAGGACCAGGGCACCATTGTCGCTCTGGGTTATGTAGATCAAGGAACCTGGTTGGATATCGTTTTTCACGGCCCAGACCTTGGGGAGGGATACGATGAAGGTCGACTTCCCCGTCCTCTGTACTTTCCTGGTCTCCATAAAACCTGCTCGATCAGTTCAGATGTTCTCGTTTCGCCTCGACCATGTATATGATGCTCTCGCATATGTTGCATACGTGATCTGCTATCCTTTCTAGATGCTTGTTCACCAGGAGAAGGGGGGTTGCATCTTCTATCAGGTCGGGGTTTCCGCCTATGATCTTGAGGAGGGTGTCCCTCACCTTCTGGTAGAGGGCGTCCACCTCGTAATCCCACTTGGTCGTCTCCCGGGCGAGGCTCGCATCGTTCTCCTTGAAGGCCTGGTTGGCCTGAGCCAGCATCTCCCTTGCGATCTCCGCCATCCTCGGTATGTTCTTCAAGCTCTTAACCTGGACCTTGTCCTTGGAATGGACCACGATCCTCGCTATGTCCACCGCCATGTCTCCAATCCGCTCGAGATCGATCCCTATCTTGAGGGTGGCGACGATCAGCCGGAGGTCTTTTGCCATGGGCTGCTGAAGCGCCAATAGCTGCATGCACCGTTTCTCTACCCTCAGGCTCAGGTCGTTTATGATCTGGTCGTCTCTTATGACCTCTCTAGCCTTATCCACGTTGTACTCGCGGAGGGCTTCCACCGACTTGGCCACCGCCAGATCTACCTGATCCACCAGCTTCTCCGCGTCCATCTTGAGCTCTTCAAGCTCCCTGTGATAACGCTCTCTGTAAGGACTCATCTCTCCCCCTTCTTCGTCGAAGATCTCATCCGAACCGTCCCGTTATGTAATCCTCAGTGCTCTTCTCCCTGGGATTTTCGAAGATCTCTTTCGTCTCGCCGCACTCGATCAGCTCGCCGAGGAGAAAGTAGGCTGTGTAGTCGGAGACCCGGGCTGCTTGCTGCATGTTGTGGGTCACTATCACCTGGGTGTATGACCCTCTCAGCTCGTCCATCAGCTCCTCGATCTTGGCCGTGGATACAGGGTCAAGAGCGCTGCAGGGCTCGTCGAAGAGGATGACGTCCGGCTTCATGGCCAGGGTTCTTGCTATGCATAGCCTCTGCTGCTGCCCACCGGACAGCCCCATGGCGGGTTTATCGAGACGGTCAGAAACCTCGTCCCATAGGGCGGCGTCTTTGAGGCTCTCTTCCACTATCTTGTCCACGTTCCTCACCCCGTGAATTCGTGGCCCGTAGGCGATGTTGTCGTAGATGGACATGGGAAAAGGGTTAGGCTTCTGGAATACCATGCCTACGTTCTTTCGAAGCTCCACCACGTCCGTCTCCCTGTCGTAGATGTTGACGCCGTTGTAGAGGACCTCGCCCTCGATCCGGACGATGTCGACGAGGTCGTTCATACGATTGAGACAGCGGATGAAGGTGGACTTCCCGCACCCCGATGGGCCTATCAGGGCTGTGATCTGATATTCTTTGATGCCGATCGATATATCTTTCAGGGCGTGGTTCTCGCCGTACCACAGGTTCAGATTCTTCGACTCAATCTTGAGAGACATGGTAAGACCCCATAAATAAAATTTGGCCCAAAATCGGCCTTCAAATTCATGCAGCTCCGTTTGGGCTGGAACTTGCGGCCGGGAAGAACCCCTCCTCCTCCATAATACTCTGTCCCCTGGGCCCCAGAACGAAATCTATGAACTCGGCCTCGGTATCGCTGGTCCCGTTCCAGGTGTAGAGGTACAGCGGCCTCGACAGCTTATAGGTCCGACTCTTGACGTTTTCGGCCGATGGAGCGACCCCGTCGAGGGCCACGGCCGCCAGGTCGCCGGTCTTGGCGTACCCTATGCCCAGGTACCCGATGGCCTTGTCGCTCTGGACTATGAGGGTCTTTATCTCGGCGTTCTCCATGGCGTTGACCTCGACCCCCTCGGTCTCCGCTCTGCTGCTGCCCATGATCATCTCGTTGAAGGTATCCCCGGTCCCCGAGCCCGGGACTCTGGCCACAGGCAGTATAAGCTCGTCGGGACCTCCGACGGCTTTCCAGTTATCGATCTCGCCGGAGTATATATTCGATACCTCTTCAGAGGTGAGGCCGGTCACCCCGGCATCGTAAACCTCTTTGCTGACCACCACAGCGATGGCATCGTAGCCGATGAGGTGCTCTGTAAAACGGTCTCCGAACCGCCGGACCTCCGACTCCTTAACCTCTCGTGATGCCATGCCGACGTCGGAGAGCCCCGAAGCCACGTCCTGAATTCCGCGTCCCGATCCACCGCTGCTAACCTGGACCCCGATCTCATCCTGGTTTAGGTTGAAGACCTCGGCGCACCTCTCCACAGCGGGAAGAACCGTCGTCGATCCGGTGATGACCAGGTTCTCTCTCCCGTCCTCGTCGATGCACCCGGCCGCCATCATGATCAGGAATCCCGCCGCCAGAAGCTGAATCCTTTGTGATCTATCAGGTTCGTTCAATCGATCGAACTTCACTATACCCGTATATATAGCATTTTCCTATATAGTCTATATACGGCGCTATCCGATGCCGAAAGAGGGGCCACGAAATATTTATATAGAACTTCAAACTGCTGATGACCAGAACGAAAGGGGAGGACTCGATTTGGCTGGCTTAACAAACGCTCCTATACTGATCCTAAAAGAAGGACATAAGCGCGATACCGGAAAGGGCGCTCAGCACAAGAACATCATGGCGGCAAAGGCTGTAGCTGAGGTCTTGAAGACCACCCTCGGCCCCAAGGGGATGGACAAGATGATGGTGGACGGCACAGGAGACGTCGTCATCACCAACGACGGGGCCACCATCCTCAGGGAGATGGACATAGAGCATCCCGTGGCCAAGATGATCGTCGAGGTGGCCCGGGCCCAGGAGGACGAAGTGGGGGACGGGACCACCACCGCCGTCGTCATCGCCGGAGGGCTCCTAGAGAACGCCGAGGAGCTGATCAACATCGGCGTCCATCCTACAGTAATTGTCCAGGGTTACAAGGCGGCTCAGAAGAAGGCCTATGAGTTCCTGGAAGAGATGGCGGTGACCGTCTCAAAGGAAGATCGCGGTATATTGAAGAAGATCGCCGAGACCGCCATGACCGGGAAGGGTATCGAGGTCTTCAAAGACAATCTCACCGAGATCTGCGTCGACGCTGCCGCGGCCATCGAGGACGATGGGAAGGTGGACGTCGAGGAGAGGGTCAATTTCGTCAAGATCGGCAGCGGCTCGGTGAAGGACACGGAGCTTGAGCACGGCGTGGTCCTGGACAAGGAAAGGCTCAACCCCGACATGCCCAAGAAGGTGGAAGGCGCGAGGATCGTTCTTCTGGACGGCACCCTCGAGCTGAAGAAGCTATCCACCGACGCCAAGGTCACCATATCGAGCCCCGAAAGCCTCAGCAGCTTCAGGGAGGGCGAGGACGAGGTTTTGAAGGAGAAGGTCGACGCCATGGCCAAGGTCGGCGCAAACGTCGTCTTCTGCAAGCAGGGGATCGGAGCTTACGCCTCCCGGTACCTTGCAAACTACGGGATCATCGCCGCAAGAAGGGTCGGCGACGAGGACATGAAGTTCTTGGCCCTCGCCACCGGCGCAAAGATCGTGACCGACCCCCTGGAGATGAGCGAAGAGGACCTGGGATCCGCCGACCTCGTCAGGGAGAGGAAGGTCGGAAAGGAGAAGAAGATGATCTTTGTCGAGGGGTGCCACGGGGCCAAGGCCGTGACCGTGGTCATCCACGGATCGAGCGAACAGCTCCGGGATAACATCGAGAGGGCTCTTGAGGATGCCCTCTGGTCTGTGGCGACGGTCCTGGAGTCGAAGAAGATCGTTCCAGGTGGCGGCGCTCCCGAGATCGAGGTGGCAGAGAAGCTCCGGCAGTATGCCTCCACCATGACCGGCAGAGACCAGCTGGCCGTCAAGGCCTTCGCCGCCGCCGTCGAGGAGATCCCCGTGAACCTGGCCGAGAACGCGGGTTTCGATTCAATAGACGTCCTCGTGGACCTTCGGTCCAGCCACGGTGCTGGGAAAAAGAGCTACGGCCTCGACATGAATTCCGGCAAGGCAGCCGACATGATGGCGCAGGGCGTCGTCGAGCCTCTCAAGGTCAAGACCCAGGCGATCAAGTCGGGCACCGCCGCCGCCACCCTCGTCCTTCGGGTCGACGACGTGATCGCGGCCAAGGTCGAGGGCCTCAGGCCGAAGCCCGGCCAGAGCCCCCACGACTACACCAGAAGGCCGATGATGCCCCCCATGATGTAGAGGGGCGAATCGAGAGATGAGGGCAGGGGGCGTATTTCGCCCTCCGGTCCTGATCCGAGCAGGACTTTTCGTCGATTATCCTCAGCGCCCCTGACGTGATGGGGTGGTTTATGAAGGCGAAGCATAGCGAAAAAACGAATAAACCCACCGAGAAGAAGGGGAAGGCCGCATCGCCCGAGACTGGCACCAAGCCCGAAGAGCCGGTCGAAGAAGCGCCCGGTCTGGACCTTGAGGAGCTGGACCCCCAAGAGCTGATGACGCAGCTTGAAGAAATGAAGTGGGTAGCTGAAGAGCGAACGGAGCAGCTTCTGCGGTGCAGGGCGGAGCTTGACAACACCATAAAGCGGGCCGCCCGGGAGAAGGAGGCCTTCTCCAGGTACGCCTCGGAGAAGCTGATATCAAAACTTTTGCCGGTCTTAGACAGCCTCGATCAAGCCGCAAAGCAAGTCGAGGGTATGGATAGGATCAGAAAGCAGCTTTTGGACGTCCTCAAAACCGAGGGGCTTGAGCCGATCAAGGCGCAAGGCGAGAAGTTCGACCCCTACAGGCACGAGGCTTTGATGATGGTCGAGTCCGATGAGCATGACGAAGGGACGGTGACCGAGGAGGTCCAGCGCGGCTACGCCCTGAACTCCAGAGTGATCCGCTTCTCCAAGGTACTGGTCTCTAAAAAACGGTAAATATTTGCAGGTTTAATTTCGAGAAGGTGATAACGTGTCCAAGATCATAGGCATAGACCTGGGAACCAGCAACTCAGCAGCCTCCGTCCTGATCGGCGGAAAGCCCACCATGATCCCCAGCGCAGAAGGGACGAGCATAGTCGCCGGAGGAAAGGCCTTTCCCTCATACGTCGCCTTCACCAAAGACGGCCAGAGGCTGGTGGGAGAGCCTGCCCGAAGACAGGCGGCGACCAACCCCGACGGCACCATAACCGGAATCAAGAGAAAGATGGGTCAGGACTACAGGGTGGAGGCCTACGGCAAATCCTACACCCCCCAGGACATATCATCCTACATCCTGAGAAAGATCAAGGATGACGCCGAGTCGTACCTGGGCGAGAAGGTGGAGAAGGCCGTGATCACCGTTCCTGCCTACTTCAACGACAACCAGAGGCAGGCCACCAAGGACGCCGGTACGATCGCAGGGTTAGACGTGGTCAGGATCATCAACGAGCCAACGGCTGCGGCCCTCGCCTACGGCATGGACAAAGAGGGCGAGGCGACCCTCATGGTCTTCGACTTCGGCGGAGGCACTCTCGACGTCACCATCATGGAGGCGGGCGAGGGCGTATTCGAGGTCAAGTCGACGAGCGGCGACACCCAGCTGGGGGGCCGGGACATGGACGATATCCTGACCGATTACGTCGTCGAAAAGTTCAGGCAGGATACCGGGGTCAACCTCAAAAGCGACCGGATGGCGATTCAGAGGCTGAAGGAAGCGGTCGAGATCGCGAAGATAGAGCTATCCAGCGTCCTCCAGACGACGATCAACCTCCCCTACATCACCGCGGACCAGACCGGTCCAAAGCACCTGGACATGACGATAACCAGGGCGAAGCTGGATGAGCTGATCAAGGACGTCCTGGAGCGGTGTCGCGGTCCCATGACGCAGGCTCTCCAGGATGCAAAGCTCGACAAGACCGGTATCGACAAGATCATCCTCGTCGGCGGCCCGACCAGGATGCCCGCGGTCACGAAGTTCGTAAGAGACTTCATGGGAAAGGAGGCGGAGGGTGGCGTCGATCCGATGGAGTGCGTGGCCATCGGTGCGGCCGTCCAGGGCGGAGTTCTCGGAGGCGAGGTGAAAGACATCCTCCTTCTGGACGTGACGCCCCTCTCCCTTGGGATTGAGACCCTCGGCGGCGTCGCGACGAAGCTGATCGAGAGGAACACCACCATCCCCACTCGAAAGAGCCAGATCTTCACCACCGCCGCCGACAACCAGACGACCGTCGAGATCCACGTCCTCCAGGGGGAGAGGCCCATGGCCAAAGACAACACATCCCTCGGACGGTTCAACCTCTCAGGAATTCCGCCCGCGCCCCGAGGCATACCCCAGATAGAGGTCTCCTTCGACATCGACGCCAACGGCATTCTGAACGTCTCGGCGAAAGATCTCGCTACCGGAAAAGAGCAGGCGATCACCATCTCAGCTCCGAACAAGCTATCTCAGAACGAGATCGAGCGGAAGGTGAAAGAGGCCGAGCAGCACGCCTACGAGGACACCAAGAGGAAGGACGAGATCGAGACGAAGAACCAGGCCGAGACCCTCGTCTACACCGCGGAGAAGACCCTCAAAGAGGCCGGGGACGTAGCCACCGCCGACCAGAAAGAGAAGATCGAGAAGGCGATCGAGGAGGCGAAAGAGGCGCTGGCCAGCGGCGAGATCGAGAAGATCAAGGAGAAGGCGGAATTGCTCCAGAACGCCATCTACGAGCTCTCCACGGCGATGTACCAGCGGGCGGCCGAGCAGCAGCAGCGAGAGCAAGAGCAACAACAGCAACAAAGCCAGCAGGGCGGTTCAGACGCCTCATCCTCCGGCGAGACGATCGACGCCGATTTCGAGGTCGTGAACGACAAGAAATAAGGTCGATGAAGGTCGAATGCGGTCCCTGAAGATCTTGAAGTGAGGATGCCGGAGAGGATGATCGGTGGCAGGCAACAAAAGAGACTACTACGAAGTTCTCGGAGTCGGAAAAGAGGCGGACCAGAAGGAGATCAAGAGCGCTTACCGAAAGCTCGCTCTCCAGTACCATCCCGACCGGTCCAAGGAGCCCGATGCCGAGGAGAAGTTCAAGGAGATCTCTGAAGCCTACGCCGTCCTCTCCGACCCGGACAAGAGAAAGCAGTACGACCAGTTCGGCCACGCCGGGATCGACGGCCGATACTCCCAGGAGGACATCTTCAGGGGAGTCGACTTCGAGGACCTCCTCCGGGGTTTCGGCTTCGGAGGCGGAGGCGGCGGGTTTGGCGGAGGCAGCATCTTCGACCTCTTCTTCGGAGGTGGCGGCGGCCGGGGCGGAAGGCGGGGCCCCTCCCGGGGTCGCGACCTCCGCTACGACCTCACCATGACCCTGGAAGAGGTGGCGACTGGCCTTGAGACCACCATCGAGGTTCCGCGGATGGAGAAGTGCCCCACCTGCAACGGAACCGGGGCGAAGCCCGGAACCAGTCCCCAGACCTGTGACCAGTGCAACGGCTCCGGCCAGGTGACCCGGGTCCAGAATACCCCTTTCGGCCAGATGATGACCTCCACCACCTGTTCGAAGTGTGGGGGAAGAGGCCAGATCGTCTCCGACCCCTGCAGTGAGTGCAGAGGTTCTGGCCGGGTCAGAAAGACGAGGACGATCAGCGTCAAGATCCCGGCAGGGGTCGAGACCGGCCAGCACCTCCGACTCGGGGGGCAGGGGGAGGCGAGCCCTGACCCCGGAGGCGAGGCTGGCGACCTGTACGTCTTCGTGAACGTCCGGCCCCATCCCCTCTTCAAGAGGGCCGACGACGACCTTCTCTACGAGTCTCCCCTCTCCATCACCCAGGCGGCTCTGGGGACGGAGCTGGAGGTTCCGACCCTGGACGGTAAGAGGGCGAGGGTGAAGATCCCGGCCGGGACCCAGAGCGGCTCGGTATTCCGGCTGAAGGGGAAGGGGGTCCCGAGGCTTCACGGCTTTGGCGGCACCGGCGACATGCACGTGAGGGTGAACGTCAAGACCCCCACGGGCCTCTCAGGAAGGCAGAGGGAGCTTCTCGAAGAGCTGGCCGCCGAGTTCGGCGAGGGGAAGAAAGAGGCAAAGGCGAAAGAGGCCGAGGGCGCGAAAAGGAAGGAGAAGCCCTCGGAGAAGAAGGAGAAGGGTTTCATAGGCAAGATCGTCGATGAGGTGAAGGGCGCAGTCCAGTGAATTGGTGCAGCCCTTCCCAGCTCGACTCTGTTCTGATTTTTAATTTGGCCAGCGGATTTCGTTCTCAAATTGGGGGCACATTATAACATCTGCTTTTATTGCGGCTCATTTTCTCCGGCAAATTGAATCGACTTCTTATCTCGAGCTTTCATAGAAGCTTGGAGGTGATTTTCAAGCACCAAAAAACGTTTATCTGCAGAAAGTTAATTGATAATTGTTCAAAAAAGGACGGTGCTCAATCGAAGGGCGGGAGGGATACAAAAAATGAAAAGAAGAATATTATCTGTAATGTTGTTGGTTTTTTTAATGGTTCTGCCGGCATTTCCACAGCAAAACGTCGTAGAGACGCCGAACGTTTTGGAGATGGCTGACGTTTCACGACTGGTGGAGGTTCATGGATTAGCAGAGGTACCCGAGTATGTAGGAATTCCCGAAACCTTTACTGCCTGCAGAGCCGCTTTCTTCTCTACCGAGGAAGATTTCGTCACTCGGGGTCCAGAGCCGGCTGACGGCAACCCCATAATATCGGATGGAGATCTTTTGGGCCCCGGTTGCGTCGTCTTCGCTCGCAACAGGGAGCTATTGGCCGTCTTCAAATCTGAACAAGATCTGGGCCTGGATGCGGCTGACGTCATCGATGCGGATCGACCTTTGGTAGCATTCTCCACCGAGCTTGACGACCCCCTGGGTAGGTTCACCGCAGGAGATCTGCTGGTCACCAACGGCGCAGTAATCCCGAACAGAGCTCTTTTGGCCAATTTTGAGATCGAGACGAGGAGCGATTTGGGCCTCGATGCAGTCCATTTCGTTGGAGATCCAAACAGCATAACCAAATTCCTCGATTACGCCTCCGAGTTCAGTCGGGACCAATGGCTGGACAATCCGGGGATGTTGCCTCAGATGCTGGAGGAGTACGGGATCGACATTTGGTTCTCCACTGAGGGCACAGCTCCAAAGATCGAGAATCCTCTCTTCCTCGATGGCGACCTCCTATCTGCACAGGGTGACATCGTGGCGGAGAACGCTCTTCTCCTCTCCTCTGCGGTACCTGCTGGCATCCCCGACCGCGGCGTCGACTTCGGCCTTGACGCCGTGACTGCTGATAGAAGTGGGAACAGGCAGCTGATCCACTTCTCCACAGAGATCCTCTATCGAGGCGAGCCCGTTTTCAGCGATGGCGACGTTCTCCTCCTCGGGGACGGTGTCGTCTGCACCAACGGAGATCTAACTGCTTGCTTTGAGCCCAAGACCAAAGAACTTGGTCTGGACGCTCTATCTCTTGCTTTGGGCAGAGGGGAGAGACCTCCCTGTGGAGCGGCCATCATCCGCGTGGGCGGGATGCCTGTAGGAAACATAAATTTAGAGGGGTTGGCCAACGGCTGGAGTGCGACCACGCCGCCTTTCGAGGCCTTCGACAGCCCCTTTGGAGGATCTGTGGAGATCCTGGGTCTGATGCCCTCTTGTGAAGAGTGCGAAAGGTTCAAAGTGGAGTATGGCGAATGGTCCACTCCCACCACGCCCCCCGAACCGGCGAGCTTCAAGCCTCTGACCGACTCGTTCAAGGAATGGACGTTCGTATGGCCAAGCCTTTGGGTGCGGGTGGACAGAGTTCCAGACTCCGAAGGATGGTTGGACATAATCTGCGACTCTGACCCTGTGATGGGCGGTCTGTACTATCCCTGGAATACTGGAGGCAAGAATGGTAAGTACAGCCTCAGATTGACTGTAGAAAGTGTGGGCGGCGTCGAGCACGTAAGCTCTCCAGTGGTGGTCGTGATAGACAACACCCTCCCGACTGCAATACTAAACCTTTCGGGCACGCCCAGCTGCGGTGACATCACCGTAGGCGATAAAGTCACCGGCAATATCACCGCCACCGACGAGCATTTCTACAGCTACCAGTTGAGTTACAGGTGCGGTCTGCATCCAGCTTGCCCCGGCTCCGTCCTGCCGGTCAGGAAGTACGTCGGCGTGAGCGATCAGGGAGATGCGGGTTTGACCTTCACCTGGGATACCTCGGGTCTGCCTCCCTGCGGATACGAGATCCTGCTCGAGGTCTGGGACAGGACGATCGTCAACAATGGCCGTGGTTGGGGTGAGCCCGGCTATGCTCACCGGTCCATAGACTACGACTTCTTCTGCCTTGAGGCAGCAGAGTGAAACTTCATAGATGAGCCGCCTACGCGGCTCTATCTTTTATTCATGGAGGTCGACCATGAGGTTAAAGCTTATACTTGCCGCAAATCTTATCGCTATACTTCTATTCGCTGGGCTAAATTGTAACGCTTTGCCGTTTCTGGAGACGCCCACCGTTTTGGATGAGGGGTTAGGTCGTATCCAGGGAACTCTTCAGGCTTCGGCCGCAACCGTCTCGGGCCGAGTGTATGAGGGGGATTTCAGAGATGAGAGCAAGCCTTTCCCCAATGTCAGGGTGGAACTCTGTTGCTCCAATGACCAAAAAAACCGAGGAAGGGTTGTGGATTCTGCAACCACAGATGCTAAAGGATGGTACGAGCTGACGCTTCCTTCGGGATGCGAATTTTACGATATAGTGGTTACGGTGCCCGAAGGTCATATCGCAGCAGGAGCTGATAGTGTTGGGGGAGACGTAATTGACGAAAACTGGATCCAGTACAGTTATCCTCTAGATAGATCAGTTCTCACCGGGAATAAGTTCTGGATCAAGAAGTCGGCGCTGGAATTGCCATTTATTCCCTTAAGACCGCTTGTGCCTGTAACTCCACAGGAACCGGAAACGGTGTCGTGTCCAAAAGCCTGCGAGTGTATGACTGAGGAGATGGCCAAGGATAAGTTCGGGAAATACGAGCGCTGCTCGCCTGAGATCTGCGGCTACGATGACCTGAGAAGGCCGATGTACTGCTTCAGGCCCATTGAAGATGTTCCTATGGAGAGGGAATGTCCCCAGGGCTGCGAATGTATGACCGAGGAGATGGCCAAGGAGAAGTTCGGGAAGTACGAACGCTGCTCGCCTGAGATCTGCGGCTACGATGACCTGAGAAGGCCCATGTACTGCTTCAGGCCCATTGAAGATGTTCCTCTGGAGAGGGAATGTCCCAGAGGCTGCGAATGTATGACTGAGGAGATGGCCAAGGAGAAGTTTGGGAAATACGAGCGCTGCTCGCCTGAGATCTGCGGTTACGATGACCTGAGAAGGCCGATGTACTGCTTCAGGCCCACAGAGTTTCCTCCAGAGACTGAGTGCCCTGAGGGCTGCGAATGCCTCTTGGAAGAAGTCGCAGCCGAGAAGTTCGGAGGATACGAATGGTGCTCTGACGAGGTCTGTGGTTTCAGTGAGGGAAACGTTCCGAAGTACTGTTTCAGGCCCATAGAAGTTCCTGAGGAAAAGGAGTGTCCTGAAGGCTGCGAGTGCCTGATGGAAGAGGTTGCAGCCGAGAAGTTCGGAAGATACGAGTGGTGCTCAGATGAGATCTGCGGGATTGGAGTGGGAAGGGTCCCGAAGTACTGTTTCAAGCCAGTAGAAGATCTTCCTGAGGAGTGTCCCCAGGGCTGTGAATGCCTGGTGGAAGAGGCTGCGGCCGAGAAGTTCGGAAGATATGAGTGGTGCTCAGACGAGATCTGCGGGTTAAGTGATGCGGGGGTTCCGAAGTACTGCTTCAGACCGGCAGAGCCCGCGCCCGAAGTGCCTCCCGAAAGCTGTGAGCTGTACTTCTCTACAGAAGAAGATTTCATCGCCCTGGGTCCCATACCTCCAGATGGAAATCCCATCATCTCCGATGGCGATCTCCTCGGACCCGGATGCGTCGTATTCGCGCGCAATCGAGAGCTTCTGGCGGCTTTCAACGTGAATGTCGATCTCGGTCTGGACGCTGTTGATGTGATAGATGCGAAAGGCCGTTTGGTCGCATTCTCCACAGAGCTGGATGATCCGTCGGGTCGATTCGCAGCTGGGGACCTATTGGCCACCAACGGCCTCGTCATCCCCAACTCTGCGCTTCTGGCCGAATTCGATGTAGCGAGAATGGATCTGGGACTTGACTCCGTTCACTTCGTTGGAGACCCCGAGGACATCACGAGCTTCTTGGATCGATCATCCCAGATGGGCCGGGACGAATGGCTGAAAGATCCAGGCATTCTGCCTGAAATGCTGAGAGAATACGGGGTCAACATATGGTTTTCCACAGAAGGGACGCCGTCTTTGACCGGCGATTCCACCTTCATCGACGGGGACCTGCTTTCTGCGAGGGATGGGATCATTGTTGCGCCGAACTCCGTTCTGCTCCCACCCGCCGTGCCTGCAGGCATCCCCAATCGCGGTGTTGACTTCGGTCTGGATGCGGCGACTGCCGACAGGGACGGCAACAGAGAACAGATCCGCTTCTCCACCGAGATTCTATTCGAAGGGGAACCTCTCTTCAGCGACGGTGATGTTCTCCTCATCGGCGATGGTGTGACCTGCACCAACGAGGATCTAGTTCGCTGCTTTGAGCCCAAAACCAGGGAGCTGGGTTTGGATGCGTTATCCATGGCCCCGAGGGGCGAGCCTGAGCCTCAAACTTGTTATCCGGACCTCCCAGCACCAGAACTGGTGATGACAGGGAAAGAGGATTTCGTTCTTGGCGGCAAGGCGTACACCCGGTACGAGATTTCGGTCACCAACTGGGATCTTTATCCGGCCGAGCTCTTCGAAGCCGCGCCCGACCTTCCGCCTTGTGGAACCAACACCGAAGCCTCCAGGACCTGGATCGAAATATACGATCAGGACGGCGGCAAAATCTACGGCTTCTGTAGCCTCTCATCTCCAGAGGGGCTGCGGCAACTATGGTTTGACGTCGAGCGCGGAGCCGCCAATCCAAAGTCGGTCTACATCGTTCTGACGGATCGGCGCTGTGATGCTGTTTACGTCTCCAACATGGTCTCCATCAGCCCATCGGATGAGGAACGCCGTTCGCCGATCGAGATCTACTTCGCAGACGCCAGAGAGTCCCCAGGATCTGTCTATCGCCTCAGAACGAGTTTGCCATCTCCGGCTCCCGGAGTGATCGGCGGATCAGAGGAGACGATCTACACTAGACCGTCCAGAAACCTTTACAGCTTCGCCTTCCATCCTTACTTGCCAGAGAAGCTGTACTTCGTCAACGCCAACGAGGATAAGATCTACAGGAGTTCGGAGACGAATACCGGTTGGACCCGTGAAGAGACGGTCTACGACCACGATACGTATGTGAGAGACTTGGCCTTCGACCTTGATCAAGACGGCGACCTTGTCCTCTATTTCAGCGAGGCCACAGGCGCGGGTGCAGACGGCAAGATCTACAGGATCGAGGATGACGCTACGGTCCTCTATAGAACGATAGCGCTCTCTGATGTGGACGGGTTTTGGTCGGGAGATTTCGCTTTCGGTGAGGATGGGACGCTGTATCTCAGCTCTGGAAACAGGGTGCCTGCAAGCATCTATGAGGTGGATGAAGGAGGAGTTCGTGAGATATTCACCGACACCAAGGAGCCCATAAAAGGACTTGTCTACAGAGACGGCTTCCTTTATTACGCCAACTGGGGCACGAAGATATACCGCCTGGACCTGATGACCATAGAGCGCGCAACAGTCTATTCGAATCCGGAACGAAAATGGCTGTCAGACGTCGGTTTCAGAGGTGATACGTCAGAAGTTCTGCGGACGGCTGTCTTGTGATTTCGACGGCTTGAGCAAAGAGAATAGATAGGAGAGTGCTCGATTTTGGGCACTCTCTTTTTTCTGACCAATTTCGTCATACAGTCGCTACTCTCTTATCGCCCCCATCTTCGTCTCGATGGATATCTCCTTGTCCAGCCGGTGGTCGATCTTCACCGATGTTATGATTCTTCCAACCCCCATCCCCGCCAGGACCTGGTCGGCTTTTTCCACGGCTTTGAAGATCTCGGCCATGGACCCCGCCTCCAGTGTCGTGCACATGGGGCCGGGAACGAACTCAAGGCCCGACTCTCTCAGAACCTGGTGGATGGCCCTCACGTACTTGCTGGCGCTGGTGCCCGTCCCCATCGGTATCATGCTTAGCTCTGCCACTATCATGGCAGACTAATTTGGCGGGAATGGATAAAAAAGTTTTTAGGGGTTTCGCCATCTTAACGGATTTCTTTCAATATCGCGTCGGCTGAAGCCGCCGGGTTCGGCGAGTCGGTGATCGACCTTCCCACAATCAGATAGTCGGCCCCCGCTTCCAGGGCCGCCTTGGGCGAGCCGCCCTGGGCCCCGACCCCCGGCGAGATTATGGCCCGGTCGCCCACGATCGACCTGATCAGCTTTATCCGCTCGGGCCGAGTGGCCGGGGCGACGACGCCGTCAACATCGCACTCCTCCGCCAGTCTCGCCAGCCGTTCGGCGACGGGGGCCATGAACTCCACGGCGCCGGGATGGCTCATCTCCGTCACGGCAAACGCGAGAGCGGCGTGCTCCCGAGCGGCGTCGACGCAGGCCGAGAGACTGTCTCTTCCGGCGAAGGCGTGGGCGATGATCCCGCTCGCTCCCGCCGCCAGGACCTGCTCGGAGATGAGGGTGTTGGTGTTGGGGATGTCGGCTATCTTCAGGTCTGCGATGACCGGCGCCATCGAGGAGATCTCCTCGACGACGTCGAGCCCTGCCGCCAGGATCAGGGGGTAGCCGACCTTGACGTAGTCGATTCTGTCCTTCAGGACCGAGACGAGGTCGAGGGCTCTCTCTCTATCGAGGACGTCGAGGGCGAGGATGAGGCGAGAGTTTCTGATCATGTGCTCGAAGTTTACTTGCAGGATATTTACCTTTTCGACTTCGTCTCAGCCGTTCTTTCCGGTCGCTTTGAAGAAGGTGTAGCAGAAGACCCCGTCCTCCTCCGCCGTCCGGTAGAGGTCCCGGACCCCCTCGTCGAACTCGGCGGGCTCCATCATCCCCGCAGCCAGGGCCGCATCCCGGACCCCCTCGATCATGGCGGTGAAGGTCCTCCGAGTGAACCCCTCCGCCATCGCTGGCCTGCTGCCGTCGGCGTAGACCATCCGGGGGGAGACGGAGACCTCGGCGAAGCCGGCCCGGGTGAGGAGCGGGTATAGCTCCCGGCCGATCATGGCGTTTCCGCCCGCCCGCTCCTGGAGCCTCACCTGGCAGTCGATCGCCTTCCGGGCCGCGGAGCTATCGGGGTGGAAGTAGGCGGAGCCGTGGTCGCCCTCTATCGCCGTGATCGTCCCGCCGGGTTTGATGAACTGCTTGAGGATGGAGAGGGCCTCGACGGGCCTCGGGAGGTGCTCCAAAACGAAGCAGACGAAGAGGTGGTCGAAGTTTCCCTTCCGGAAGGGGAGGCTGAAGATGTCCCCCTGGAGGACCCGGACGTTTGCGAGCCCCTCCTCCTCGGCCTTCCGCCAAGCCTCGGCGGCGGAGGATCGAGAGATGTCGAGGGCGATTATCTTCGCTCCAGGGCTGTTTTTGGCGAGGGGGACGGTCTGGGCTCCGACGCCGCAGCCCGCCTCAAGGACGAGGGAACCCGGCGGATAGAAGGTGTCGGAGTGGAGGAGGTCGACGAGGGTGGCGGCCTGGTCCTGGAGGCGGGTGCTCTCCCTCGGGTGGTAGCCGTGGACGTAGGGATCGACCATGAACGGCTTTTTGCTGGCGGTTTATATCAGGATTTCCGCCGAATGTGAGGCGACAATGGGCAGAGCGGTTGGAGGATGACGGCAGGCCGCATTTCGAGATTCGAGCCCTATAAACATTAAATTCCCCTGCCGTTTCCGCGATTTTTATCTTGCTCATAAAGGTAGATCGGCTCTAGCCCCAACGATCCGAGCTGAAAATTGTTTTATATACAGTGATATGTTAAGACTTGAAAAGAGGGGCTAAACTTGACGATTGGAGAGAAGATCGGTTCGGCTCGTAAGAAAATAGATGGTTATTTAAAGAGTCATAAAATCGAAACGGTGTTCACCCCAGCAGTATCGCTCTTTGGCGTGGTTCAGTTCTCATTGGGCGAGGTCAAGATAGATCCGAACCCAGATACTTGGACAAAGATCGATGAGGCTAAGATTGAGGAGATTGTGGAGAAGACCGCTGGCATATCACTCCAGGAGTATCGAGAGCTATTAAGGTCTGAAATAAGTTCGAAAAACATAAGCGAGATCAAAACTCAAATAGAAAAAATAGAAGAATACATCCGCTCCCATAAGGAGTATCCTTTACTCAGCCCGGATGAATTCGAGCGAATGCAAGAAAATAAATTCTTATTGAAATATAAGAACTTCATCGGCCGAGATGAAGAACTGCAGAAGCTTCGCGATTTTGTGAATGGCGAAGACAAAATAGGATTCATCGTGGGAAGGGGCGGCGTGGGTAAGACGAAGCTCGCTCTCAAATTCGCAAAACAGATGAAAGCGGAAGGAGAGTGGGATGTCTACTTCGTAAACCGCTATGCGGACTTTCATCTAGCCTCACTCAACGATAAGACGCTGCTAATTCTGGATGAGGCGTGGGGATACAAACCCAGGGAGAAAATAGTTGATTTTGTATTAAATAGATCAGATGGAAATAATATAAAGCTCCTGATGATCGATCGACCCATTTCTGAGGGATCAATTAAAAGCGATTTAAAGATAGAAAATGTACATATAGCTCCTATCAAACTGGAAAAGGGAGATATAGCCATTTTTTTGAGGGAGAATTTCGAAGATATCAGTGAGGATAAAATCCGAGAGATAGAAGGGAAGTGCGAGGGAAGTTTCGTATACGCTTCATTTTTCGCCGAGCATCTGCGGGAGAAGGGGATGGTCGGTGATCTAAAAGAGGTTCTTGCTCAAAGGGTCGAGAAATATATAATGGATATAAAGGAGAAAATCGGCAAAGATCAAGACGCCATCAAAAACGCCATATGTCAGATATCCCTGGTCACCCCCATCGATTGGTTTAATAAAGATCGAGAGTATCTCGAAAAGGCGTTTGGATTCAAGAGCAAGTTCGATCTTGCAGACGAGATCTTAAACGCTGCTTACGATTTCCCAACTGAATTCTTATTGTACTCTGATCACAATCCTAGCGGTTTTTTGATCAAGCCGGATCCCGTTGACGACTACCTTAAAGCTGAGCTTATAAAAGACGGTCGAAGTGAAGACTGGATAAGACGACTTATCCCTTACATGCCTTTCAGGCTTTCGCTTAATATCATTACAATTTCTGAGTCAAGCTATGTTAGCAAGGATGATTTATTTGAAATACTCGCCTATATATGGCGTGAGCTGAATAGTTCCGGAGGAAAGACGCCAGAATACTTTTCGGCTCTTGTTCTATTCACCGGGAATTTCAGAAGCCTGCCTTTTTTTAGTTTAGATGAGTTGAATCTGAGTACGTGGATTGAATGCTATAATGATATATCCAAATCTTATCTCGAGGAAAAAGCGACCATAGAACCGCTTGCTGTAGGTTTGTTTAACGCAATGATCCATTACGGCAAGGCGGAGAAGTTTGAGGAGACAAAGAGATGTCTATCAGAGTTACTCCGCCTTTATGATTCTAATCCAGAAGAAAAAACGGTGCGGGAAACGTTTGCCAAAGGTTTGGTTAATGCTATTGGGTATTTTGGTTCAGTTAGGGATTTGGATAATATGAGGAGTTGTTTAAAGGAATTGCGTAACATTTACGAGTCCCATTCGCAAAAAAATGATGTTATAGAGAAGCTCGCTATGGGTTTATTTAGCGCAGCTTGCCATTATGGTCCTGCAGGTGATTTGGATAATATGAGGAGTTGTTTAAAAGAATTGCGCAGTCTTCACAATTCCCACCCAGACAATGAAGTTGTTAGAGAACACTTAGCGAAAGGATTGGCTAACGCAACGAGTGATTACGGATCTGCGGATAATCCAAAAATGATGGAAAAATGCTTATCGGAGTTGCGTAGTCTTCACAATATCCAACTAAATGAAAAATCAGTAACTGAGTGTCTAGCCTTGGGATTGAATAACGCAGCGGAACATTACAGTACAGTAAACTCCATCGATAAGATGGAACGTTGCCTTGAAGAGCTCCGTAACCTCTATACTACCAATACCGAAAATAAAGCGGTCCGAGAACTGTTCGCAAAGTGTTTGTATAACGCAGCGAACAATTACAGGATCGCAGACCAAATAGATAGGATGGAAGGTTCCATCGATGAGCTCTGCAGCCTCTACTTCGCCCATTCCATGGATAAAGAGGTCCGAGAAGAACTCGCCAAAGGGTTGTACAACGGCACGGTATATTACACGACCGCAAATGATATCGAAAAGCTGGGAGGTTGCCTTGACGAGCTTCGCTGCCTTCACGATTCCCATCCTGAGGATAAAGAGGTCCGAGAACGGCTTGTCATGGGGTTATATAATGCCGCAGTTTCACGTTCAGGTGTGGTGGGATATGGGGATCTCATCTTGTTATATAAAATAAGATTTGATTTGCCTGAATCCGAAAATAAACAAGAAAATATTAAACAAGTCGAGAGCTTATTTATCGAAATGACCGAAAATAAAATTGAGTCTGAGTACGAGAAACATAACTCAGATTTAAGTAAATTTATAGATGAAATAAAATATGAATTAGAAGACGCTGAGCTAATTCTCTTAGAGGCATGCGAAAATTCCCCCTTAAAAATCCAGAGATCAATATTAGAATTGCTAAATAAATAAATCTAAAATCCAAATTCTGATTTGTGGTGATGAACACAATGGCGGTTTGCCTAAGCTGCCATAAATTCGAAACATCCTTCGTATCGAATCAATTTCAAATCGGAAGAGATCAGTACACCCTCCTCACCGGCTTCGCCTGCCACTCCTCCAGAACCGCCCGGCACCCCTCCCGATCGAGATTCACCATCTCCATCTGCTCTGCCTCCGCCTCCCCCCGGATGACGTCGTAGATGAGGCTGTCATCGAAGCCGATTTCGGCCACGTCCTCCCTGGTCGTCCCGTAAATGAGCCGCTTGATCCTCGCCCAGAATATGGCGGCAAAGCACATGGGGCAGGGCTCGGAGGTGGAGTAGATCTCGCAGTCTGAGAGGTCGTACCGCCCCAGGATCGAGGAGGCCTCCCGGATCGCTAGGATCTCGGCGTGGGCGGTGGGGTCGTTTCGCTTCAGAACCTCGTTGTGAGCCTTCGAGACGACCTTCCCCTCCCGGACGATGACCGCTCCGAAGGGGCCGCCGTCGTCGTTCTCGATCCCCCCCCTTGCCTCCTCCAGGGCGATGGCCAAGAACTCGTTCATCTGGGTATGTCCTCCTTCGGCGGCATCAGGTTTGCGAAGGCCCTGGCCACCACCTCGCTCAGCGCCGGGTGGATCACCATCGACCTCGCCACCGGTCCATAGTCCTGATATCCGGCGTTCATCAAATAGACGACCTGCTGGGCCAGATCTGCGGCCTCGGTCCCGACGATCTGACAGCCGAGAATCCGGCCGGTGTCCCTGTTGACGACCACCTTCACCAGGCTATCCTCCTCGGCCATGGCGTACCCCTTGGCCACGTCCCCGTACTTCGCCCTCCCCACCAGGATCTTGTATCCCGCGGCCTTTGCCTCCTCCTCGGTCATGCCGACCGCCCCGACCTGGGGGTATGTGTAGACGGCGTGGGGGACGGCGTGACGATCGACCTTCACCTTCTCCTTATCTTTCTTCCCCTCTTCGCCGAAGGCGTTATTCCAGGCTATCCTCGCCTCGCGGTTGGCGGCGTGCCTGAACATGTCTTTTCCGATGGCGTCGCCGATGGCCCAGATCCCCGGCCTCGTCGTCTCCAGATAGTCGTCCACCACGATCCAGCCGTGGCGGTCGACCTCGACTCCCGTCTTCTCGGGCTTGAGGATGTCGGTGTTGGGCCTCCTTCCCAGGGCCACCATCACCTCCTCGGCGGCAAACTCCCTCATCTCGCCGGAGTCGATCTCCTTGGCAGATACCACCTTCTTTCCCCCCTCCCACTCCACCTTCACCACCTCGTGGCCGGTCTCGACCTTGACGTGCTCTCTAAGCTGCTTCTCCACGATCTCGGAGATCTCGGGGTCCTCGTGGTCCAACAGTCTGTGGCTTCTCCCGATGATGGTCACCTCGGTTCCCATGGCGGAGAAGAAGTGGCCATACTCGCATCCTATGTACCCCCCACCCAGGATCGCAAGGCTCCTGGGAGGGCGGGCGAGCTCCATGACCGAGACGTTGTCGATGTAGCCCGCCTCCTCCAGGCCCGGTATCGGCGGAACCAGAGCCCTCGCCCCCGATGCGATGAAGATCTTGGGGGCGGTGATCGTCTCTTCATCGACCTTGATCTCCAGGTCGCCTACGAACTCGCCCCATCCACGATACCAGTCCAGGTTCTCGGCCCCTTCGGCGGAACGCTCCATCCCCCGCCTCCCCTCGTCGACGATGGAGTGCATCCGCTTCATTATCAGGTCGAAGTCGATCTTCTCGACGCGAGCCTCCACCCCGACGGCCCTCGCCGCCTCAAGGGTCCTGATCACGTCAGCTGGATAGATCAGAACCTTCGAGGGGATGCAGCCGTTGTTGAGACAGGTCCCGCCCATGGGGCCGTGATCCACCAGGGCGACCTTCATCCCGGCTCTGATCCCCCTGGAGACGATGATCATCCCGGCTCCTGAACCGACGACTATCAGGTCGTACTCTTTCATGAAATGACACCTGGCTTTTAGAGATTCGAGCTCTCACTTTTTCAGATACTTCTCAGGCTCCTTCTCGAAGGCCTTCTTGCACCCTGGGGCGCGGAAGTAATAGGTGGTCCCTTTATAGTCGGTCTTGAACTTGCCCGTCTTCTCGTCGACGGTCATTTCGCATACTGGATATATCGCCAAATTTTTCACCTCTTACATCCTCAAAGAGATGGCATTTATTCCTTTCCCGTTCGTCTTCCCCGGTTCAGCCCCTCGCCCTCTTGGAAGGGGGTACGTATCCCTTCAGCATCAGGGATAGGCTGACCACGGTCACAGAGCTTAGGGCCATGGCGAGCCCCGCCAGCTCCGGCCGGAAGACGATCCCGAAAGAGGGGTAGAGGACGCCTGCGGCTACCGGGATGAGGGCGGAGTTGTAGGCGAAGGCCCAAAAGAGGTTCAGCTTCACCCTTCCGATAACCTTCCGGCTGAGCTGGATCGCGGCCACAGCGTCCATCAGGTCGTCTCTGATCAGGACGATCTCCCCGCTCTCGATAGCCACATCCGTCCCGCTCCCGATGGCGATCCCCACATCGGCCTGAGCGAGGGCCGGAGCATCGTTGATCCCGTCCCCGACGAAGGCGACGACCATCCCTTTCTCCTGGAGCCTCTTTATCTCCAGGGCCTTATCCGAGGGCAGAACCTCGGCGAGGACCCTCTCGATCCCGATCTCTTTCGCCACGATTCCGGCGGTGGAGGGGTTGTCGCCGGTTATCATCAGGACCTCAAAGCCCATCTCTTTGAGCTTTCCGACCGCCTCTCCGGAACTCTCCTTGAGGGTGTCGGCGACGCCCACTACGCCCACGACCTCCCCGCCGAGGGCGACGAGGAGGGCGGTCTTTCCCTCCTCTTCGAGGCGGAGGGCGGCTTCTTCTGCCACCTCTGTAATCTCAATTCCCATCTCCCGGATAAGTACCCGGTTTCCGACGGCCGCATCCTCTCCATCTATCCGGGCGAGGACGCCCTTGCCGCCTAGGGCCTCAAAGGAGGTCGTCTCGGCCAGGGCGACTTCTTCGGCCCTGCCCTTCCTCACCACAGCCTCGGCCAGGGGATGCTCAGAATTCGCCTCGATCCCTCCGGCGATGCGGAGAAGCTTTTCATCGTCGATCCCAAAGCCGATGAGGTCGGTCACCTCGGGCCTTCCCACGGTGAGGGTCCCTGTCTTGTCGAAGACGACGGCGTCGAGCTTCTCTGAAGCTTCCAGAGCCTCGCCGCTCTTCACCAGGACCCCCAGCTCTGCGGCCCTGCCCAGGCCCACGGTGATGGCGGTGGGGCTGGCCAGGCCCAGGGCGCAGGGGCAGGCCACCACCAGGACCGATATGGTGGCGGTGAGGGCGAAGAGGAGCGGATCGCCGGGAGCAAGGTCCTCGAAGACGAAGCGCCAGAGGAGAAAGGTTAGGGCTGCGATGGTCAGGACCGCGGGGATGAAAAAGGCGACGGCTCTATCTGCCAGCCTCTGGATAGAGGGCTTCGAGCCTTGCGCCTCCTCCACCAGGGCGATGATCTGGGCCAAAGCCGTCTCCCGTCCGACCTTGGAGGCTTGAAACCTGAGTGCACCGTTCTTGTTGAGGGTTCCTCCCACGACCTCGTCGCCCTTCTTCTTGAGGGCGGGGATCGGCTCGCCGGTGATCATCGACTCGTCGACGTAGCTTTCGCCGTCTACGACCAACCCGTCGGCGGGAATCTTCTCCCCGGGCCGAACCAGGATCACGTCGCCGGCCAGGAGATCTTCGGCCGCCACCTCCACCTCCTGGCCGTCCCGGAGGACGGTGGCGGTCTTGGCCTTTAGGCCCATCAGCTTCTTGATCGCCTCAGAGGTCCTCCCCTTGGCCTTCGTCTCCAGGTACCTTCCCAGGGTCAAAAAGGCCGCAAGAAAGACGGCGGTCTCGTAGAAGATGAACTGGGGGGAGAGAACGATCCTGAAAGTCCCCATCAGGCTCGAAACGAAGGCGACCCCGATCCCCATGGAGTACATGACGTCCATCGTCAGGCTCCGGTGACGGATGGCCCTGAAACCGGCCGAGAATATGGGGCTGGCGAGGTAGATGAACACGGGGGTGGATATGACCAGCATCAGATAGGGCATGGGTACCGGCAGGGGGAGGTGAGCCATCCCCAGGATCATCAGGAAGGCCCCGACGGCAAAGCCCACCAGGATCTTCCTTCTTTTATCCCGAAGGTCCCTTTCTGTTGCCTCTCGTTCCCTTTTCTCGCTCTCTTCGCCCTCTTCACCCACCACGCCGCGGTACTGGTATCCCGCCTCCTCGATCGCCGCCCTCATCTCGGCGACGGAGGTTACCTTGGGGTTGTAGATGACGTAGGCCCTCTCGGCTGCGAGGTTGACGGTGACGTCGAGGACACCCTCCACATCTCCGAGAGCGTCCTCAACGACGGAGACGCAGGATGCACACATCATCCCGCCGATCTTCAGGGCGACCCGCTCATTGACGACGCCGTACCCCGCCTCCACCACCGCCCTCTCCAGGTCGGCGAGCTTCGCCTTGGAGGGATCGTACTCGACGGAGGCGGTCTCGGTCCCCAGGTTCACCCTGGCCCCGGCGACCCCTTCCACCCTCTCCAGGGCGTCCTCTACTGCAGAGGCGCAGGATGCGCACATCATCCCTGATATCTTCAGGTCGGCCTTAGTATCCTTTTCCGCCATCTTCTGGTCCTCTCCAGCCAAAGTTCCCTTCCCCATCGTCAGATAGTTCAGACCGCCCCTTCAGATGAATCGCTCAAACCGGTCCATCTCAGCCTTGCATATGGGGCAGACCCCTGGAGGCTCTTCTCTTGCGCAGAGGTACCCGCAGACTTTGCACCTCCAGACCGGGTACGAAAGCGAGGAGAAGGATTCGCCGGAGGGGGCGGAGAGGGACTGGGCCGCCTTCTCCCGCTCTTCTGGCGATGGCCTTCTTTCGGGAACGGGCCCCAGATCTCGCACGCTGGCCAGCACCTCCTCGGAGACGTAGAGGGCGCAGTAGCAGGCACCGTAATCGTTAAGATCCTGGTCCCGGTAGTCGCAGGGGCATATTATGTCCAGGTCGTCGTCTCGATCACCAGAGGCGAGCCTGCAGGGGCAGGAATGGTAGCCATAGCGCTTCTCGTTCACCAGCAGGCCACAGACCAGGTCTTTGGTGAAATCGAGATCCGGGTTCAGGTGGTAGCCCATCTCCTCCGCCTCCCGATCCAGCTGCTCGAAGAGTTTCTCCACCTCCTCAGAAGACGGTTCAAAATCGGTCATAGGCCAAGCGTCTCCTTTATCTCCTTCTCCTTGTATCCGACGACGCACTTATCATCGTTTACGACCGTGGTGGGGAAGGTGGACCTGGGATTGTGCCGCTTCACCTCTGCCAGCGTCGTTTTTCGTTCCTCCCCGTCGAGAAGATCGACGTAGGTGTAGCTGTACTCCACCCCCAGGTCAGCGAGGAGCTTTTTGGTCTTCTTGCACCAGGTGCAGGTGCTCAAGGCATAGAGCGTTATCTTCCCCCGGTTCTCACCCTCGACGTGTTCGAGTCCCATAGGATCTCACCATCCCGAAGTTTTTGCTATTAGCGTCTGGCGTTGATGGAATTAATAAGTTGTTGCGACAAGTTATGCTCCGATGTGAAGGATGGTGAGCGATGATCTTATCAGCAATCAGAGACTAAACATATTTTCATGACTGACGAAGTCCAGGTCAGAGCCGAGAGGCCCAAATCCCAGAACCCGGTGGTCATCGAGGGGTTTCCGGGGATCGGACTGATCGGAAACATCGCAAGCCAGTACGTCGTCAACAAGCTCGAGATGGACTACATCGGCGCCATAGATTCCAGGTTCTTCCCGCCGCTATCGGTCCTGGTGGGCGGGGTCGCCCACATGCCGGTGAGGATATATGAGAAGGCGGACCTGGGGCTGGTGGTGATAAGCTCAGACATTCCCGTCCATCCCGCGGCCTCTTACGACGTCGCCCGGGGGATCGTATCCTGGGTGGAGTCGATCGGGGCGAAGGAGATGGTCTGTCTTGCCGGGATAACGGTGATGGGAGAGGAGCAGCGGGTCTTCGGCGCCGCCACCACTGAGGAGATGCTGGAGAGGATAAAGGAGAAGGTGGAGGTCTTCGAGATCGGGACGATATCGGGGATATCGGGAAGCGTCATGAACGAGTGTCTCCTCCGGAAGGTGCCGGCGATATGCCTCCTTGGCGAGACTCACAGCATGGCTCCCGACCCGAAGGCGGCTGTGGCCACCGTCAAGATGCTGAACACCCTCTACGGTCTCGACGTCGACACCTCAGAGCTTGAAGAGAGGGCGGACGAGATAGAGCTTCAGATGCAGAAGCTAGCAGAGCAGGTGAAGAGCACCTCTGCCGAAGAGGTTCCGGGCAAAAAAGAGCTCCAGTTCCCGATGTACGGGTGATGGCGATGGCTATGGAATGCGTTGCACTTACCGGGATATCCAGACAGGTGATCAGGGAGCTTGTGGCAAACGGGATCAGGACCCTGGAGATAAGGAGTCCTCACAACTTCCTTGCCCTACTCCACTTGAGCCCCGGAGATGTCATCTTCCTGACCGAGGCGAGCGGCCCAGACATCGTCACCGGGACCGGCGGGATGCTGACTCGGATCCGGGAGATCCAGGTGGTGACCCACAAGATGGTCCAGGCCGGAGCCGACTTTTACGAGGAGAGGGAAGCCCAGGCGGCGAGGGTCCAGCTTCAGATGGTGGGCCACGGCCGGGTGAGGAGCGTCAAGAGCTTCAGGCTCGGATCTCCGACTGTCCTGGACGTAGACGAGGTCTGCTACTACGACGCGGGATGAGCTGAGGTCCATCCCGCGGTTACATTTTTCGGATAGCCGGCCGCTTTGAACTTGGAATCTATTGTCAGTGCTTTTTTGACGTCATCATCGGCGTCGTTGCGAGGTTCCTGGAGATGAAGTCGAGGTGGACCGGGATCTTCAACATGCTGGAGCCAGGCTTCGGTGACTCCATCGTGGCTGAGGTGCGCTGCCTGAGGACAAAGGCCGAGACGATAAGAAACGCCCTCCTCGACCCCGAAACCACCACCATATCCGTCGTCACGATCCCAGAGAAGGCGGCGGTCCTGGAGAGCGAGCGGCTGATCGGGACAATCGAGGCTCACGGGGTCACCGTCGACATCGATCTAATGGCTCCTTGCGACTGCGACTATTGCCGCCGTCGGACGGCCTCGCAGAAGGGCTACATCGAGGAGACCATGGCCAAATTCGGCGAGAAGCGGATCGTGCTCCTCCCCTCCTAAGGCGAGGAGGTGGAGAGCGGGGGGGGGGGGGGCTCGGCCCGGC
>Ga0272442_10002160_pt1 | contig 28890 bp, 23 predicted proteins | sample SSMForm2O_FD_200262 | JGI IMG/M metagenome (GOLD analysis project Ga0272442, IMG submission 200262) | Marine sediment archaeal communities from Little Sippewissett salt marsh, Falmouth, MA, United States - SSM-Form-2O | ecosystem: Environmental > Aquatic > Marine > Wetlands > Sediment ...
AGGCATGAGAGACAGTCGCCACGCCATTGGTCGGGGAAAATGAGAAGTACGTTCGGCCGGTCGGAAGTTGTTTGAGCATTCATAGTGCAATAGTACGCACCATTGCGCCGGCAAGACAAGAGGGTTCCGGCTATGCGAGCGGGCACACCGGTGCGTCCGACAAGTCTGACACGTCGGACATGTCAGACTGGTCCGACAATTCCTACTCTCCAGCCGCATAGGGGCAGGCAACGTAGCAAGGCTCCACCACCACGGGCCTGATGTTCTTTATCGGATCAAGCTGCGGGAGGGCCGAGGCCAGCTTGTCCTTCGTGACTTCCCCTTCGGGGTCTATGTCGGTCTCCGAGCCAAGACATTTGAAGCCACAATCCCTCATCAACGCGTAGCGTTTCGTCCAATCGCACAGCAGGTTGTCTATGTGATTGAACGTAAAGAGCTTACCGTCCACCACTATCTCGGCGGACCCGGCCCGCAAAGCCCCGGATGGGCAAGCGCTGATGCACATCCGCTCACAATCGCGGCACAGGTAGGCGCCGTTTCCCGGCGAACGGACCGGCGACTCGTCCATCTCGGCGTCCGTAACGATCGCGACGAACCGCTGGCGCAGGCCGAATTCCGGGGTGACGGCACGCGCATTGACCGTGAGCCAGCCCAGGCCGGCGGCGACGGCGGCAAACCTGTTCGAGAAGCTGTCGGGCTGCGAACCGCGCGGATTGCCGGTAAACGAGGCGGTGTTGAGCAGGTCCATGGTCATGGCCGCGCGGTACCCCATGGATTCGAGCTCCTTCACGAGCCGCACCCCTATCACGGAGCCTACCCAGTTCGTGGCGTAGGTCTGGAAAGCGTAGGGCCCGGCAGCTTCGGCGGGCGGTTTGCCGGCCCGCCGGACCACTTCCGCCGGAATACGCATGCCGAACACAAACACCGACTTGGCGCCGGGCACGTAGTCTTCCGGCGCGAGAACGGTACGCGTCCTCTCGGAGATCTCAGGTTTCCATGGCGAGAAATGGCCGCGCCCGGAAGCGTCCAGGACCGTCTGGCCTTCGAAAACGGGGCGGACCTGCTCCGCGATTTCCTTGAGCCTGTGGGCCGACGACACACCGGCCAGATCGGCGCCCAGCTTCCGCGCCATGCCCATGAAAACCTTCCGCAGCGACCGTCGCATGCTCGTTGATTTCCGGGCCGACGGTCCTGCGACAAAGGGCATCGGGCCCATGGGCGCCCTGGTGACAACGGTATTCACATAGACGTGCCTGTTGCCGAAAGAGATACCCAGCGCTTCGAGTAAAGGTTTGCTGCCGGGGTTCTTCCGGACTGTCATTACAGACCGGTAGCCGAGCTTTTCCAGTTCGCGGGTGAGGTCGTAGCAGATGCTGTCAATAGTGTATGTTGCCCCCCAGTGGAAGCGGGCATGAGCGCTGTGAGTGGCCTCATCAAGGGCATCCGGAGACGCTTCCGGCTCGACCATCAACACGGTAATCGCTGCCTCTGCACCCGGCAGACGTTCCTCTATCGATACACCGGCAGCCGCGAGCTCAGCTGCCGTGTTGACGATGATATATTCGCCGCCCTTCGCCGCTGCGGCGGAGAGAAGTCGGTCGAAGGTGGCACGCGAGTCTATGGCCGGGTCGCGAACCACGGGCAGCTTGCGGACGGGTGTCCGTGAATACTCCGGCTCTTTCGTGCGGAGGTTCGCAGGCAGACAGAACTTCAGACACTGCCCCATCTCGCCACTGCGCGTGCCGTACTTCTCGACATATTCGAGTATGACTTGCTCGTTGACCACATCCGGAATATCGAGATCGAGGTCGAGATCGAAGTGCTCGCCCCACGAACAGCGCCACAGGTTCTTCTTCGGAAACCTGTATTCGTGGCCGTCGATCCTAAGAACGTTCTCGCCGTCAACTTCCTTGTCGAACGCCTCGGTGGGACAATACTTTCTGCACAGCATGCACTTATCGCAAACCGTTCCGGGCGGGATTAGCGGATCCGGATCGAGTTCGGCGTCCGTGAGAACGGTAATGAAACGGTTCCTGGCTCCGTACTCGGGCGTCAACGCCAGGCCGTTGTAGCCGAGGTCGGCCAGACCGGCCACGACAGCCATGTAGATATTGCTGACATCGGGTGCGAAGATCGCTTTGAGATCCTTGTACTGGTTGTAACGCCAGATATTGCTGGCGGCTATCGGCACGGCGTTGCAGCCCTGCTTTTCCAGGAACGTGCCCATCCTGTACGACATCTCGTCCAGTCGGTTGTTCATCAGGTACTGCACATCGTAAGGCCCGATATCCTGCGGGTGTTTCTCCCCGCCAAGCTCGATACACGCGTCGGGATGATGCACCGCCATTACGATAATGCTTCGACAGCCCGGGAACAGACCCTGCGGACTCATCATCCGCGGGGCATGCTCGCAGCGTTCGATATTGCCCACGCCGACCAGGTCGGCGCCGAGTTCGTATGCGTGGTTCTTGATAAGGCTCTTCAGGTTCATTGCGTGTTCGCCTCCAGGTCCCGGGTGATGCCGGCAGCGGTTTCTCGCATCGCCGCAAGGATCTCCCTCTTGTGTTGTCCTTTCCATCTCTCCATTGGCAGATAAAGTCCGAGTGCCGCCAGGTCACCTTCGCGGCCGACCGGAAACGCGATCCCCACCAGCCTGTCGTCCCCTTTCGGCTCACTCGCACAGCATCCAAGCTTTCGGATCTGGGCGCACGCCTTGTCCAGGTCGGCGCGTGACTCGACTCCGTACCATCGTGCTCCGGGCAGGCCCACGGACGCCACGAACCTGTCACGTGCGGCGTCCGGCATGTATGCGATCATCAGCCTTCCGGTGGCAACTTCGTAGGCGTCCTCGTCCTTGATGAACTCCGTCCTGATCTGGAGTTCGGAGTCCCGCATGACGTGGAAGAGCACGTACCGACTGTTCGCGCGAAGAACGGACAGCAGACAGGTTTCGTTTACCTTGCTCACCAGCTCCTGTATGTGAGGCGCGGCCGCATCCACAAGGTCCTGCCGATACGGCGCGTTACGGGTCAGGTGGAACGGCTTCGGCCCGAGGCGGTAGCCGCGACGTGGGCCGGCCGATACCAGGTACCCGCCGTCAACCAGGCTCCGCACGATATTCGCGCAGGTCGTGTCGCGTATCCCCAGCGCGCCTGCCAGCTCCGACAGGGAGTGCTCCCGCCGCGGCTTTCTCGACACCGTGTTCAGAATGGCAAACGCCCGATCAAGCACCTGGATCACGATAGCCCCATGTTCAATAATGCTGAATTCATGAAATTATTATTGAACACTAACCTCTACAGGCAACATAGTCAAGGCAGGATTGGAGAAATGGAGTGTTGGAGTACTGGCATGGAGGTGCTGAATGAGGAGTTCTGAACTTAAAGACAAGGCCTGTGGGTTTGGCGCCGATCTCGTCGGCATCGCCCCTATCGATCGGTTTGAGCCGCTCTCTGCCGACCGCAATCCGGCTGCCATTGCGCCGGAATGCCGGTCGGTCATCGTCATCGGCCGGCGTATCCTGCGCGGATCGCTGCGCGGCGTCGAGGAGGGCACCTGCTTTGGCAGCACCTATCGTATGTTCGGCTTCCAGTGGCTGGAGGACAACTTCCTCAGTCAGACAACCTATGATCTCACGTGTTGGATCGAAGAACAAGGCTTCGAGGCCGTCCCCATCTTCGGCTACCACGATGCCGGAATGCCAAAGGGGCAGCCGGTTGCATCCGGCAAGCCGGCTCCAAACGTCTATGTGGACATGGAGTTCGCGACACAGGCAGCGGGGCTCGGCGAGATGGGTCTCTGCGACATCTTTCTTACACCTGAATACGGGCCGCGCCAGAGATTTGCGTTGATACTCACAGACGCCGAACTCGAGCCCGATACGATCAGCGACAAGAAGGTTTGCGCCGATTGCGGGGCATGTGCAGACGCGTGTCCGTTCGGGGCCATCGATCTCTCGAAGAAGCGTAGCGTAGGTGTCCCGGGCCATGGAATGGAAGTGGCAACAGTTGACTACGAAATCTGCCGTTCCTGTCCGAACGGTGCGGTGATGGGCCCCGGCCGGGGCAGCCGTCCTGATCGTGTGGCCGCGGCATGTGTTCGTGCGTGTGTCGACCAGCTTGAGAAGAACAGCAAATGCGCTAACCGTTTTGAACAGCCGTTCCGCAAACGTACGCCCTGGGCGCTGGACAGTTTCAAACGGCCGATCGTGTCCGGGGACACGAAGAACCCGGCCGCGATCGGATGTGGCTCGGCAACGGTTGACACCCGCAACACGTAGCGCACAACTGGAGGGTCGGGCTCCGTCCCGACCGCTCACAACGGACGGCATGGAAGCCGTCCCTCCATGGAGACAAACAGATATGAACCTCACTTCTCAAGACATCAAGGCATACGCCGGGAAGATCGGATGCGGCGCAGTGGGCGTTGCGAACATCGAGCGGTTCAAGAATGCGCCGCGGCGCATGCATCCGAGTAACATATCCCCCGACTGCCGGTCGGTGATCTCGATCGTGCAGCCGATCCCGCGCGGCTCGTACCGCGGCATCACCGAGGGCACGCACTGGAGCAACTACACGTTCTATTCCTACAACAGACTGAATACGCTGTTCCGGCCGCGCCTCACCTACAAAATGGCATGCTTCATCGAGGACCGTGGCTGGGAAGCAACACCCGTCTACCCGGGCGTGCCCGAACGGCCGGGCACGGGCGCCCGAGTCGGGCAGGACAGGCCGCCACCTGAAATCAACATCAGCGTCCGAATAGCAGCCATGGCCTGCGGCCTCGGCGAGATGGGATGGTCGAAGGTGTTCCTGACTCCGAAATACGGTCCGCGTGTCCGCATAGGAACCATACTGACCGATGCCGAACTGGAACCGGATCCCTTGCTGGAGCCCGGTTCCCTCTGCGACCGTTGTATGAGTTGTGCGGCGGACTGTCCGGGCGCGATCCCGAAGCCGGGTGAGCGCGAACCGATCAGGATAAAGATCGACGACAAGACATACGAATGGGGCGACGTCCACATGGGCCGCTGCACGCTTACACATCACGGCATGAACTGGGAGGTGTCGCCCTTCTTGAAGAAGGACTTCCCGGGCCTCGATATGAACGTGCGCGAGAACAACATGTCGGAAGAAGCCGCATACCGGCTCTGCTATCCCATGTCGTCAGCAAAATGGCTGCCGTCACCCGAGTTCCCCGCACGCAGCTGCATGGAGTTCTACAGCCAGATCCGGGAACACACGCAGTACTTTGCCGTATGCGGTGCGAAAGGCTGCATCCGCGGCTGCATGGCCGCGATGGAAAAGAAGGGCAGCATCGAACAGAAGAACTTCCCCACCCCGGTCGCGCCGCGCCCGGCATGGAAACTAGAGCCCCCGCAGGATGACGAAACCGGCGGCATCGCCGAGGGCAAGTTCCCGGACGAGTTCAACAACCCGGATCCGGCCCCCGGAGCTTGGTAGCGCGGGCTTCCAGCCCGTGTCCTTCAGGCTGGATGTCCACGCAACGGCACCGTCAATCTTGCTTCTTTTCCCCCAGGCAGACCGCCTGCCCGTTCCTCTGCGAGATAAAGAGCTGCTTGTTGGCCGCTGCCATGCCGTCCCAGACAGGGCGGTCGTCAAGGGACAGCTCCGATAGCACGCTACCGTCGGCCTTCTTTGCAGCGAACAGGACGGCCTTGCTCCGCGGCGGCTCGCCCTCGGCCACCGGCGGCAGGAACCATCTGTCGCCGGCAACAAAGAGTGTGTCGCCCGACAGGACCAGTCCCCAGGGCCTGCACTTGATCGGCTTCCACCAGTGGAACGTGATCGGGACATTCGGCTTCTTCTTCAGTCTTCTGCTCGTATATTTACTGTGATAACCCCAGGGTGACATCTTTGGCGGATTGCTGAATTTCGGGGTTGAGAACAGACACGACTTCCCGCCGTATTCCATGATCTGTCCCTTCGGGTCATCCGGATAACGGTTCTGCCCCCAGCCGTAGACGCTCTTGTCGTCGCACACGATGATGCGCCCCGTCGGGTAGAGCCCCCTTGTCATCTTCTTGTCGAAACCAGCGCCCTGACTAAGCGACATGAAATGAGGCGCAAAGGTCATCGCCGTGCGCACGTGCCACTCGTCGTCCAGAAACCCGGCCGGGCTATGGAGATGGGAAACGTAATTGGGCTTGAGCTTGCCTTCGAGATCCAACGGCTGGTGCCGCATGAAAATGGAGCCGCCCTGGTAAGACAGCACGTCGTTCAGCCAGCCGACCAGGCCCACTTTGTCTTCTTCCTGAGATTTCTGGTGGATCGTCCGGCAGGACCTCTGCTGTCCCGTGGCAACATCCAGCCCGTAGAACTTCATCCCGCCATCTATGTATGAACTCCTGCCGGCGACAAAGTAAACGGTGCCTTTCACGACCAGGACGCTTCCGGGCACGGGCCAGGTCGACTCAAGCTGTTCGTCGCTCACAATCCGCCGCTCACCCGGCGCCGCCATGAACCGCCATACCAACGCGCCGTCACTCGCCCTGAGGCAGTAGACATGTCCATCCGCGCACCCAAAGACCGCCAGGCCGCGATGGATTGTTGGAGGAGAATCCACGCGCCCGCCGGCAGTGAAACGCCAGACGGGCTTGCCGGTCGCGGCATCCAGCGCATGCACCGTGTGCGAGTCGATCGAGGCGATGTATACGCGGTCGCCGGCGATCACGGGAGCGCTCAGCCGGTTGCCGACCGGGCGCTTCCACTTCATCGCCAGTTTCGCAGGCACTTCGGTGCTCGTGCAGCCGGTTCGGGCGGGGTCATGGCGGTAGGCGGGCCAGTCCGACAGGTCGGACTTGTCGGACATGTCAGACCTGTCCGACTCCGGAAACGCCGCTCCCTTCTCCAATCGCCTGCCCGCCGCAACCACCGCTGTCTTCGAGCTGCGCTCCGAGAAGGCATGAAAACCCGATATCTTTCCGCGAATGAAACAGGCGCAGTTGTGTGGCGGCAAGTAAAGCAGACCGTTGCACGGCATAACGCCATGAAGACAACTGCCACGAATCCAGTGATGCTTCTGCAGTTTCGCCTTTGCCAGGTCCACGAACTCAACGCCGGCACGGCTGGCCAGTATTGCATCGGATGCGGCCTTCATGCGATAGCAGCGGTGGTGAGCAAAATGGTAGCCGTACTTCAGTCGAAAGTGTTTCTTCTGCTCTCCGGTCCATGGATCTCGAGCAACGAAGTCCAGGCTCTTCGCATCGGGAGTCCAGATAAGCCCCTTGATGCCGAACACATCCGTCGGCACGGAGTACCCGGACGGAGGAGCCCCGCCTTTCCAGAGCATCTTCCCGTCCTCAAGCGAAATCGCATTGATCTGGTAGCCGCCGGCAAACACAACCACACCCTTGTATATGGTAAGCGTCGGCCCAAACTGCGGGGCCAGGATGATGATCCGGTCCTTGCCCTTCTTCAGCGAACCCGGCTTGTCGGGACCCGCTTCTTCCTGATACTTGACCTTCTGACCTGTCGGCGCCGAGCGCCATTTCTCCGCGCCGGTCTTCAGGTCAAGACATACCACAACCTTCCCGTCATGATAGATCACCTTGCCCGCATCGGACGCGAGTGTCAGCGGCATGATGAATGGCACGGCGTGCTCCCAAAGCAATTTGCCGCTCTTCAAATCGACTGCAACTATCTGTTTCTTCTGCCGCAGGGTTGTCAACACGTGCTTCAGGCTGCGCCTGTCCGGCCTGGGCTGCTTGTTACGGTTCACAAGAACCAGCAGCACGTCACCCACGAGGATCATCTCTTCCGCAGCACCGGTCTTGTCAAAGGTGCGCAGCGTTTTACCGGTTGCTGCATCGAGTTCACTGATCGGCACGTTCTCGCCCAGGGTCACCCAAACTCGATCGTCTCTGGCGATCAGGGTTCTATGGATCTGGACCGGTCCAATCTTCTTGTTGCCGCCCCCGCCCCAACTCGGAAGCGAGCGCTTCCACAGCAGGCACCCGTTGAAGGCGTCGCGTGCGATAACCGACCAGTCGGGGCGCCCCCAGAATCGAGCCATGTCCATGATCGCGAACAGGCGCCCGGCCGACGACACCATGCTGCTCGTCTTCGTTGACCTGTTCCACTTCGGAGTCGCGTACCACTGCGTGTGTTTCGGAACGCCCACAAGCTTATCATCCGCAACGGCGTTGCCGGTTGGACCATGGAGGTAGTGGGACCACTCGTCGATCTCCGCAGGCACGGGTTTGCGGAGAAGCTGCCAACCGGGGAGGCCCGGCGCAGACTTGGTGTTCGGGGCAGATTGATCGGTCTGATCAGTCCGATCCGAAGGATCTGACAGATCAACTTTCCCTTTCACCAGAACCGCCCCCCGCGGTGCAAGAACGCGCATGAGTTCTTTTTCCGACACGCGACACGCGACACGCGGCACGACCCCCACATTCACCGTCCCGTCCGCATACGGCAGCCGATTGCCGTCCCAGAGGTCGGCGCTTACGCGGCCGTATATCCCGGCACCATGGATGGCCTTCCTGGCCGCGGCAACGTGCGCAGCATTGGTCCCGAGAGCGTGGACAAGGAAGTTTTCGTGCTTGCCGAGCGCAACTGTCATCGCCGTGTCCTCGCAGCCGACGTGAACGATCAAGCCGCCGGCCACGCCGGAAGCATTAATCAACCTCCCCGCCAATACAGCGTCCTCGGCCCGGACCGCGACGGTTCCGCGGAGCGAGCCAAGGACGATTCCCAACAACAGCACTTTCGCAAGGACTTCCGATCGCATTCTTCTTCTCTCCCGTATCGTTGGAACTAGCCCGAATTATTCGACAACACACTGAGAAATGACAACAACTTGTTGAGCATCAGAGTTTCATCACGGATTACGCTGATAGCACTGACTCCCCACAACGAGAGTCAACTCTCAACAGCGGCGATGAATCGCCGCAGGTTTCGGATTTCGGTTCCAGGTTTCGGCAAGAAGGCAGATGTCGACGCAAGGAACACCGTCTCGGCACGGAATCTGCTCAGTATGGATTGCTGAAAACACTCCTGCCTGTCAGGGGGCGTACAGGCAGGGGTGTTCGACCCGACTTGAGGCAACAGAAACAGAGCGGAGGGCAGTAAAATCAACTCAAAACGCATACCGGAGATGCTGAGGAAAGAGTATCGTCGCCTGCTGCATGCGTACTTGAACGGTGAGGCAACTGTCGCCGAGACGCGACGGTTGAACGAAATCGTTGAACAGAATCGGGAACTTGCCCGGGATTTTCGGAACGAAGTCCAGATGCACCTACTCTTCTCTCGGAGTGTCGAAAAGGAACGCACGGCACTCGTGGAGAGGGCTCGCGAGGAGGGTTTCGTTGATCTGCCTGCGGAACCGGAAGAACCACGGGTGCGTGCCATCCCACTCATAGGGCCCAAGCGGCCGCGGTCCGTGGTCTGCATCATGGCTGCCAACCTCGAGATGCAACCTCATCATTGGAACTGAGCAGCCCTGCGGCCTGATGATCATTTTTTTCACTTGCCCGACAGGACCCGGATCCGTTCACAGTTCGCCACGCGAACGGTCTCGTCGTTCAACCCCGGTCCACTCAAGGTCGCGTCGCTCACCGCACCCAGGAAGACGTGGTTCACCGGCGGATCCTTGATCCTGTTCCCGGTGATCGTAACATTGTGGATAATCGGTTTCGGAGCAACCTTGAAACGCCTCCTATATCCCACAACCTGGATGGCTCCCGGATGCATCTGGACTCGGCTGTACATCTTGTTGCGGGCCACGCGTTCGATGACATTGTCCTTGATGGTCAGGCTGTAAGGCATGGGCCCTTCCTTGGGATGGCCGGGTTTCGGACTGAAATGATGACCGTTGGCCACGATGCCGTAGCCGTAGAGATCGGTGAATGTGTTGTTCTCGATCGTGCCGGAGCCGTGAACCAGGGCGCCGTACCGCCGCAGTCCGTAGATTTTGCATCGGCGAATAACGAACCCCTCCCCACCTGAGTCCAGATCGTTGATGCAGTCGCCGACAGAGATACCGGGAATCGGCCTATCCAGCCGGAAACCCAGTCGCTGCCTGCCGAGCCATTGTTTTCCAACCGGCGTAATCTCGGCGATTTTCGCTGTGCCACGCAGGCGCCCCTCCTCCCGGTTCGTCACCTGCAAGCGATCGCCCACTTCGGGCGAGACATGGTCCAGCGTCGCCTCCACATTGTCCGGCGCAAGCACCTTCGTGACCACAAAGCCGTGAACGTTGATGTTTATGCCGTCGTCGCCGAGCTTCGTCATTTCGCAGTCCTCGATCAAGATCGGCCCGCGGCAGCCGGACAGATGTATGCCGTCGCGGTTGCCTGCGATCAGGCGATTGGTTCTGTCCCGTGGGATCAGCCGGATCCGCTGAAGCGTAACGCTGCCCGAACGGCCACACACGATGGCGAGACCCACACTGCCGTGGATGGTGACGTCGGAGATCTTCACACTGGCGCAGAGATACGAAGATATCAGCTGCGGTGCGCCGCTGCTGGGGAGCTGGCAGTAGCGGTCGTCCTTCTCAATGCCGGCGATCGCTGCCTTGTGGCGACTGCCCTCGACGAGACTCAGACGGAAAATCCGGTCGTGCAGATGTGTCCACGACCCTGTCCACAGAGCGTTCCACGTAAGATCCTTGAGGAAGGACGCCGATTGGGGGTCAACGGTCATCCCCCAATCAGCGCCATGCGCAAAGACCGGCTCGTCCAGCAGGGGGAACCCTTCATCGATGTCCAGATCGAAGGTCAGTTTGGCCGGATCGACGCCTACGACAGTGCCTTGCGCATAGGGCGCCGTTTCGTAGTCAATGACGATACCGCTGATCTCGACGGACTTCGTCTGCATTATGCGGCACAGCGCAAGGCGCGGATCGGTGATGATGAGTTCGGTCTTCCCGGGCACGCCACGGATCGCCACCCGCTCCCTGGTCCGGAGAGTGATGACGTGGCGCACCTTCGGATCCGCCGGCGTACCCAACAGAAACCGGCCGGCCGGCAGCTCCAGCGGCTTCCCCGCCTCAATGGCCGTGTCGAGGTCCGCCCGCAGCTTCGGCGCATAGTCCGCGGCCCCGCAGCAGAGACACTGCCCAACCAGTGCCATGACGGAGATGCCCGTCCCAATTCCCCGCTCCCACTTCTGGAGCTGACACCTGACACCTGACACCTGACACCTCACCCTACACTCTTCAGCGCCCACGACATGATCCCGGCCGTCATCAACTGAGGCAGTCCACTCTCGTCAAGCAGGTAGTGTACGGGGAGCGTGCCCGGGCCGTGACGTGACCATACCTGCATTGGCAGAACTTCGCCGTCCGCAATGGGGATTTTAGCACCCGAACGCTTGTTGATCCACTGGTGCAGGAGAACCGCGGTGCCCTCACTCACACAGGTCACACGTATCGCGTTCGGCAATTGCTTCCGCATCAGGAGGAACGGAATGAACCACGCATCGAGCAGCGGCTCTTCGATCGTCCATGGTCTCGACGTGCCGCTCAGCCGGAGTTGCTTGCCGGTGAATTGTCCGGTATCCGTACTTCGCTCCTTTAGTCCTTTCTGCGATCTGTGGTAGCTCCTGAACGCCTTCAGGGTCCCCAGTTCATTCCTGCTGCATTCGTACTTCGTGACCCTTTCGGCGGGCTCGGCGCTATGGCGCAACCTCACCTCGTACTCGACAGCGTCCGCTCTCTCGGCGCGGCGTACGCGAGCGCTGCCCCGGATTCCGTTACGGGTCTTGCCGGTCCCCTTGACGTCCCGGCCCTGCCACATGACCATCGCGTACTCGAGCGTATTGGGCAGCTTGGCCTGCGGCTTTACCGGCCTGAACGAGGAAAGATATCCATCTATCGGTTCCACCGCATCCGTGGCAAGGGGCGCGCCGGTCCCGGACGCATCAGCGGCAAGCAGGGGCAGATGTCCCGCGGCGCACAGTGACACAGCCTGCGCACTCAGCGCAATGAACTCGCGTCGTGTCAGCGGATCAATCACGCTCCACTCCGATCTCACCCGCGGCGACCTTCGGATACCAACGCCGAACACGCTCCAGGCGCTCGACGCCCTTTCTGATCTTGCCGGCCGGGCGTGTCGACATCCTCCCCCTGTGCTCCCGGTTCATTGCCGCCTTCAAACCATCGTCGCTCTTGCTTAGCTGCACGGTCCCGGCGTACTTCCTGAACCATCCCCAGTGTCTTTCCTTCACTGCAGCCGGGTCGATACCCGTCGCCAGGTTCCTGGTTTCCAGCGGATCGTCCTGCATATCAAAGAGACGATGCAGCCCCTTCTTCTCGTCAAAGTAGCTCTTGTGCCGGTCGTCCCGGATTACGACTTCGATCCCGTTCTCCGCCACAACATGATCGCGCCATTCCTGCTTCTGGTCGATCAGCGCGGGAAGGAGAGACCTGGCAATAGGTGTGTTCGGCAGCTGCGGAACCCCGGCCAGGTCACAGAACGTCGCGGCGAAGTCGATCTGTGATGCGAGAACGTCGCTCTTGCTCCCCGCCTTGATCCGCCCCGGCCAGACCGCGATCGCCGGCACACGCAGCGCCTCGTCCTCGAGATAGCCCTTGCCCGTATGACCGTGGTAGCCCAGCCCATCACCGTGGTCGGATGCGAACAGAAACAACGTGTTGTCGGCATCGGGCATCTTGCGCACAGCCTCGTAGAGACGCGCCACCTGTGCATCGACCATCTCGACCTGGCGGAAGTAGCAGTAGCGGTAGTATTGCCAGTCGCGATCCGACCAACCCTCGACGCTCGGGCGCCTCTGACGCTGCTCAACCTTGAAGTTTTCGGGCAACGGCGGAAGTTCTTGCCGGATGCTCGCGGCGTAGCCGTACTTGCCGATGCCGCCCAACGCTCCCGCGTTGTAGCAACAGTCCTGCGGGTTGAGCAGTCCAACCGACATGAGAAGCGGCTTGCCCGGCTTCCGCCGGCGAAGATAAGCGACAGCAGTGTCCGTCACCACCGCGTCGGTATACTCTCCCTGCCCGCTCCCGCGCCGGATCACCTTAAAGCACCTGTCCACGCTGCGGCCGGGGACGTGCCACTTTCCAGCATAGATGTTCTCGTAGCCTGCCTTCGACCGTAACCAGGTCGCCACATCCTCCATGCCGTGCTCCATCGGTACGCCATTGACGATGACTCTGTGCTCACACGACATGCGCCCGGTCCACCATGACGAGCGTGCGGGACAGCAAACGGGATTGCTCGCGTGGACCCGGGAAAGATGCATGCCCTCCCGCATCAGCGTGTCGAAGCCGGGCGTCTTGACATGCTTGTTGCCCAGCGCCGAAATCGCACGGTGGTGCATCTGGTCAACGTGAACAAACACTATGTTTGGAGTCGGCATGTTCGCGATGTTCGCGGGTTCAATGTCTTGGTGTCAAGCCACAACGGCACTCACAACAAGACGGAAAGACCCTGACGTTGGCCAAGTTCCGATAGCCACGTGACGCGATGACTCCCGGATTCCGGAGTCGGGCGTCACCGGGTCAACGGGTCACCGGGTCGCTTCCGACCATCCACCCCGGGCGTCACCAGGTCACCGGGTCATCGAGTCAATCCCACATCCCACTCACCTCTGGATACTCCGCGGGCCGTGGGCACGGCGCCAGGCAAGCGGTGTTGTGCCCTTGCGTTGCCGGAACAGGCGGTAGAAGTAACTCTCGTTCTCGAAGCCGGTCAGGTGACAAATCTCCTGCACCGGGTAATTGGTCGTGCTCAACATCTCTGCTGCCCGGTCGATTCGCAGGTGCGCCAGGTACTTCGCCGGTGATACACCAAAGTGCCTCGTGAACTCCCGCGTAAAATGCTCCTGGCACCGGCAGCTGTGCGCGACCACATCCGCCAGGAGCGGCGTTTCGTCGTGATGATGATAGACCCAGGTCATCGTCTCAGCCAGCCAGTCAGGAAGTCCGTGCGGCAGATCAATCTTGATCGCCGGCGCCAAGTACCGGGTAACCGTCAGAGCCAGGAACTGCGAGAATACCTGCCGACCATACTCATGCCGGTGATTGTGCAGCAGCTCTTCCACGAACTCGTCATACGAGTAACGCGCTCCTTCCGGAATTGATGCGACCGGCGGTCTCGGAGCCGCCAGCAATTGGTTCGCCTGCCCGCGCAGCTGCGTGTAGCTCTCGAGACGCCGAAGCCACGCTGGCGGGAACATAATGTTGACGTACGAGAAGTTGCTGCCGCTGAGCGCATGCCGGTCGCGCTCGCGGACGAACATGACCTGCCCCGCGTACTGGTCCACCTCATCGCCATTGACTCTCTGGCACACCACACCGTGCCGCACGTATACGAACTCACCGAAGCCACGATGCTTGTGCTCGGGATAGCTCCACGCCTCGTCCCTGCTCATCAGGTGAATAGAGTAGCCCGCCCGCAGGCTGGAGGGCGATGCCTGCCATTTGCTGGTTCCCATCGAAGGATCATATCAATATAGTACAGTCGATTGTCAAGAACATGGGTTGTTTTTGCTCATCTAACTCCCCTAGTCTCAATTGTGTAGAGAGGACACTGCGGACGACACGGAGGTCGTCCCTCCAGCGCCCTGGAGAGCGGCGGGCCCGCCGCATTCGAAGCCGCTTGGAGGGCGAGGCCGTGCCGAGCCGCGCAACAGTCGGTAGGGCCGGACCTTCCGCCTTGGCGGGGGCGATACGGCGGGACAAGCCGGCCCGGCCGTATAGCAGAGGAGTAACGATGGGTAAGATACCGGTAGGAATACAGCTGTACTCGATCCGAACGACAATCAAGGACGACGTTCCCGGCACGCTTAAGAAGCTCGCCGAAATGGGATACGAAGGTGTGGAATTCGCCGGCTACTACGATTTGCCCGGCGACGAGCTTCGCGGAATGCTCGACGACGCCGGCCTGAAGTGCGCCGGGTCGCACGTCGGCATGGGACAGCTCGAGAGCGACGCGTTCGATCAGACCGCGGCTATCAACAAGGCACTGGGCACGGACCGCATGATCATTCCCGGCGCTAACCTGGACGACCTCGACAACACGATCGCCAAGATGAACGAAATCCACTCCCGCGTGAAGGAAGCGGGAATGAAGACCGGCTACCACAATCATACCAAGGAGTTCGAGCTGGTCGACGGCAAGACGAAGTTCGAACGGATCTTCAGCGAAACGCCGGACGACTTCCTCGTCCAGATCGACATCGGCTGGGCGGCGGCGGCGGGACAGGACGTCGCGGCCCTGCTAAAGCAGTACGCGAGCAGGATAGAGACGGTCCACGTCAAGGAGTTCAAACCGGACACACCCGAAGCCGTCGTGGGCGAAGGCACCGTTGACTGGCCTCCGATCATGGATCTGATCGAGAGCGATACTTCGGTCCAGTGGTACGTGGTGGAACAGGAACAGTACGAAGTCGGCCCGATGGAAAGCGCTAAAGGCTGCATAGACAACATCAGAAAGATGGGACGCTGAGGCCAAGGTGGGACAAGGAGTGAGTAGTGAGTAGTGAATTGTGAATGGTCCGGCTGGACTCGCCTGACGGCGACTATTCACCGTTCACGATTCACCATTCACTCCCTATGAAAGGAACCGGCATGACGATCAGGGTAGGAATCATCGGGGCGGGTGCGATCGCCCACGATCATTGTAGGAATATCGCGAACTACGACGGCGCGGAGGCCGTCGCGATCGCCGATCTCAGCGCGAAGCGTCGGAACGAAATCAAGAAGGCCTACGACATGTCGAAGGCCTACGGGTCATGGGAGGAGATCGTCGCCGATCCCGAAATCGATGCCGTCGCCGTCGCATTGCCCAACACGCTGCACGCGCCCGCGGCGCTCGGCGCCTTGAGCTCGGGCAAGCACGTGCTCCTGGACAAGCCGTTCACGGTCAACTACGCGGAAGCAAAGAAGTGCGCGGACACCGCGCGCCGCAAACGCAAGGTGTTGATGGTCGGCATGAACCAGCGCTATCCCGACCAGGCGCAACAGCTGCGCGCGATCGTGGACCGCGGGGACCTGGGGGAAGTCTACCACACGAAGGCGTACTGGCTGAGACGGACCGGTTCGCCGAAGTTCGGCACATGGTTTGTGAACAAGAAGATGTCCGGCGGTGGATGCCTGCTCGACATCGGCGTTCACATCCTCGATGTCGGCATGTACCTGTCGGGCTGTTGGGACCCGGTTGCGGTAAGCGGCCAGGTCTACACCAAGTTCGGTAACCGCGGACTCGGCGAAGGCGGCTGGGGCAAGTCCGACCGCAACAAGAAGATCAAGTTCGACGTGGACGACTTCGCAACGGCATTCATCAAGTGCCGCAGCGGCGCGACGATCGAGCTCAACGTCTCCTGGGTACTGCACCAGGAGACCGGCGGACGCCATAACGTCGAACTGTTCGGCACGGAAGCCGGCGCTACGATGAACCCGCTTAAGCTGTTCCGGTTCGGCAGGAAGAAAGGTGAGTACGAGGTCGTCGAGCCACAGAACGTGAAGGTCGAGAAGAAGCACAAGTGCAGGCAGCACGACTGGCTCGACGCGGTCACCCGCAAGGGCAAGCCGATCAGCACGCTTGACCAGGCACTGACGGTCCAGAAGGTCCTGGATGCAATCTACAAGTCGGCCGAAACCGGCCGTGAAGTACGCGTGAAGTAGTGCACCTGGGTACGGCCGGCCTGCTAAGCAGATGCGGCGGAGGCCCGCCGCTCTCCAGGTTTCTGGAGGGACGGCTTTCACGCCGTCCATTCCGGCGCGGTCGGAGCGTAACCCGACCCTCCAGTCCTCTCCCTTGGAGCGCGGCGGGCCTCCGCCGCATCTGGCCCGTAAAGTCAAAGTGCGTTCACCCCGGGACCGCCTTGCTTCGGCCCTCACCAACTGCTACGTTTCCGACACTCACAACCATACAGGGAGAGACAAGGTGACCAGCAAAGAACGCTTCACATGCATGTACGATCACCGCGAGGCCGACCGGATTCCGATCCAGTGCGGACCGTGGGGCGCCACCATCGAGCGGTGGCAGCGGGAAGGGATGCCCAAGGACGTCAGCTTCGTCGACTACTTCGAGCTCGACCACGTCGCGGGCATCAATGCCAACAACTCGCCCCGATTCGAGTGCAGGACCATCGAGGAAACGGAGGAGTACCGCACCTACACGACCGAATGGGGCGCCACGCTCAAGAACTGGAAGCATGCCGCGTCGACACCCGAGTTCATGGACTTCACCATCGTCGGCCGCAAGAGTTGGGAAATGGCGAAGGAACGCATGACCCCGACACGCGACCGGGTGAACTGGGACCACCTCGCCGAAAACTACCCGAAGTGGGTGGAGGCGGGCCGCTGGATCCAGGCCGGGCTCTGGTTCGGGTTCGACATCACACACTCCTGGGTCGTCGGCACAGAAAGGCTCCTGATCGCGCTACTGGAAGACCCCGACTGGTGCAAGGATATGTTCTCGCACGAACTTGAGTTGCACCTCGCGCTGCTGGACATGATCTGGGACGAAGGCTACGAGTTCGATGCCGTCTGCTGGCCGGACGACATGGGCTACAAGGGCACACAGTTTTTCTCGCTGGATATGTACCGCGAAATCAGCAAGCCTTTCCACAAGCGCGCAATCGACTGGGCGCACGAGAAAGGCGTCAAGGTACAGCTGCACTCCTGCGGTAACATCAACCCGTTCATCCCCGAGTTCGTGGAGATTGGCCTCGATGGCCTGAACCCACTCGAGGTAAAGGCCGGCATGGACCCTGTGCAGGTCAAGAAGGACTACGGCGACAAGCTCCTCCTGCGCGGCGGCATCAACGCGGTGCTCTGGGACAAACCGGATGAGATCAAGGCCGAGATGGAACGTGTGATACCCTTCCTGAAGGAATCCGGCGGCTACGTATTCTCATCCGACCACTCTGTTCCCAGCGCCGTGAGTCTCGAGGACTTCCGGGGCATTGTGGAGCTGGCGAAGGAGCTTGGGACATATTGAGAACGGCAAGCAACGCCCGGGGACGGGCGTCTCCAAGACCTGGAGCCGCCGGTCCTCCGGCGGTAGTAACCGGGGTATGAGCGACACACTCAATAGTGGACAAGATGTGGTTGTATGTGGTGGCGGGCCGGCGGGGTTTGCCGCCGCATTGGCCGCTGCACGTCAGGGTGCGAAGGTGCTGCTGCTCGAAAGGCTGAGCCAGGTCGGCGGCATGGCCACCTCCGGTATGGTAAGCCACTGGCTGGGCGGGCGAAGCGGCGACACCAAACGCTGGGTGGTGAACGGGATCTTCCGTGAGTGCGCGAAGGAAGCCGCGCAACAGGGCATCGCCGTGCTGCCGCGTGCCGATGCCTTCGCGGACGACAAATACACGCCCTATGGCCAACACAAAGGCCTTCTGGCCGGCATCCCGTTCGATCCTTTCCTGATGACGCCCTTCCTGGAGAAGAAGCTCGTCGATGCCGGCGTGGAAATCCTGTACGGCGTCCATGTGGTTGACACGATCCGGTCCGACAACAGTATCCGCGCCGTTATCGGGGCATCCAAGGACGGCCTCGTCGAGTACGAGGCCGGCGCCTTTGTCGACTGCACGGCAGACGGAGATGTCAGCGCGGCGGCGGGGTGCCCTTTCGACAAGGGCGACGATACGGGATGGTGCATGGGATCCAGCATCATACTGCAGCTCGAGAACGTGGACGAGCCGGCGTTGATGGCCTATGTCCACGACGAGGACGATCCGCGTATGCGCAAGGCCCTCGCAGCAATGAAGACTGACGGCTACCCGTTTGACCAGCACCAAATCCTCGTCTTTGTAAGGATGACCCGGCCCGGCGCCTTCATGCTGAACGGCATCTACTACGGTGACGTGGACGCAACGAAGACGGAATCGCGAACTCACGCGCTCCTGACACTGCACGCAGGAATACCGAAAGTCGTCCAATGTCTGCGCAAACATGTCCCGGGCTGTGCAAACATGACTCTCCGTGCCTACGCGCATGATCTCGGCACACGGGAGACACGCAGGATACTGGGTGAGTACCGGCTAACCGTCGAGGACGTACAATCGGGCATGACCTTCACAGATACGATCGGCCATTCCGCCTACGGCTGGGATCTGGCGAATCGCAACGGCAGCCAGGCAATGCACGGCCGGAAACCGGAGACTATTCCTATTCCCTACGGCATCCTCGTACCGCAAGGCATCGATAACCTGATCTGTGCGGGCCGATGTGTGAGTGTGGAGCGCCAGGTACTCGGCCCGCTGCGCGTCATGGCGCCCATCATGGCCATGGGCGAAGCCGCAGGCGTGGCCGCGGCACAGGTGGCAAAAGCCGGAATGCCGTTCCGGGATGTCGACGTAGCAGTAGTACGGAGCTGCCTGAAACTTGACGCGTCCGAAGCCTGAGATTTCTCGCCTTCTGCTATCCGTAGCAAGACCGCAGAACCTGCAGCCAGGAATGGCCGCAGGTACCGGGACGAACTAGTACCTCAGGCATTCCTGCCTGAGAGTTCCGGAATACCTACGCCAGCACGCCGCGCTTCTTCGCAAACGCTTTGAGTCGGGCGATGGTCTCTGCGTACTCTGGTCGCTCCGCTCCTGGTATGGATGAACCTTGATCTTTTTCGGGTCGCACATGTCCCAGTACTTCTTTGGCGCAAGGAAAGGCAAGTGGGGGCGCCTGAAGCCGGCCGCCACGAAGAACGGCTTGTCTTCCTTTACGCGCAGCTGCAGCTGACGTATCGCATCGTTGGCCAGGTTGCCGTCGATGTACGCCTCGTCCTTGACATCGGCGCACTCCCATGCCGGGTTCGCATTGGTGAACACCATGCTCCGCTTCGCGAGCCGGTCGAAGTTCGGCGTCCTGGCGAGCGGGTCGCCATAGCAGCCAAGCAGCGGCTTCAGGTCATCGGACGCTATGAACAGGACGTTCCTACGAGCCGTACCGCCCCCTTGCCCCCAGACCATTCCAGGCACGGACGCCAACGCCGCCCCGGCGGCGGTTTGTCTGAGGAACTCTCGGCGGATGAATGTCTGCATCGCTCGACCGGGTGACCCCTGCCCCTGGGCTGCACCGTGCAGCACAAATGCCAGTCTGCCCCGGCAGGCAAACACGATGCAACTCTATTCCGCCATCATCAACGCCGCCAGCGTGTTCCAGTTCAGGAAGCCCGGATGCGTCAGACCCTCGCCTGTTTCCGGATCATAGTATTCGTGCAGGCAGTTGTTCTGCTCGATGTCGCCGGCCATCATGTCGAGGATGTCGCCTGCAAGCTCGTCCGCCTCGTCGTCGAAGCCGTAGTTCTTCAGCCCCTTCCAGGCCAGGTAGTTCGCAACGATCCAGATCGGCCCGCGCCAGCATGACGGATTGCTGCCGACAGCAATTTCGTACGCCGGTTCGTTCTTTGCAAGAGACCTGATACCGTGCGGCGACCTCAGCTCGTCCGGATTCAAGAGATGCTCAGAAACGAAATGTTCAGCCTGTTCCTGCGTAGCGACCTTGGCCCACAGCGGCATGACACAGGTCCACGACTTGAACTTGAGCGGCACGGGCTATGTGACTTCCTGGTTCACCTTCCCGGGGTCCGCGCTGCCGACATCGAGATTGTAGAACGCCCCGTCAATCGGATCCCACATCAACTCCCGCATCCGCTGAGCCAGCGTCTCCGCCTTCTTCCCCCACTCTTTGGTTAACTCGTCTCCTCCCGACACCCGACACCCGACACCCGACACCTCTCCCATCGCCCGATACTCCTCAACCATCAGGCTATTCAAATAGACATCCGCCGACGAATTGAACGGTCTACAGTAAACCGCCGGATGATCGTCGCTCCCGCTCCCGCGATGGCTTCTAAATGTGAAGAGACCGTTGTCGTGCTGCTGCGTCTCCTCCCAGTGCTCGCAATGCCGCGCAAGCGCGGGATAGACTTCCGCAAGCCACTGTGGACAGCCTTCTGACCCCTGACCCCTGACCCCTGACTCCTGGTACCGCGCCGCCATCACGGCGAACTGCGCAATCAATGGCTTGGCGCTGTTGGCGGCAGCGTCGGCAGGACGCGCTTTTCCGGGCTTTCCTGCCTTCTCCGTGAGACAGTACGGAATCGACCCGTCCACGCGCTGATGATCGATGAAATTGAGAACGCAGCCACGCGCAACATCGGCAACCTGGTCCGCCCACGGCTCCAAACCTAGAAGACAGAAATAGGCGTCCCAGTCCCAGAGAATGCCGCGGTATCCCTCGCCCGGGTCGATGAACGGATGCCGCAACCCGCCGGAAGCTTTGTTGAAATATTTGGGAAACGTTCGTTCTATGTAGTTTCCTACCAGCGCTCTTGCGTCGATGCTCATGTCTCGCTTCTCCAGTCGCTCTACCTCGGAGTTACCGTTCCTTCAGCCAGGATCGCGTGTACCACTTCGGCTTCTTCGAACGCTGACGGATGAGCCACGCAGGAATATCACCGAAGTTCTGTCCGACATTCAGAACGCAGAGCCCGACATCGCCCTGGGAACGGTTGAGATCGATGTCCTTCCCTGTCAATGACTGAGTCTCTTTGCCGCCACGTTTCACGCTAACATACTTGGTGTCGGCTTCTTCGGCAATCCCGCCGCTGAAAACAATCTCGTCGTCCCCGACCTTCACGCCGCCGGCGATGCTCTCCATCCGCGGCGTCTTCGTGCCCGGATACACGACCGTGACGAATTCGCCTTGCTTGCCCCTCGTTTCCAGGCGAATTCCCGAAGTGGCCTGGCCACCCGCCTTCGCGAAGTACCACGGGAGAAACCTGAGCGTCGCCTCCGCCGGGTGCGCACGGAACAACGTCATGCGGTCGAACACGACGGTCGCACCGTCGGCCCTGTATTTCGGCCTGTAGAGGATATACGGGAAGTTCTCCGTTTCCGGGATGTCCCTATCCACGACCAAATCGTGTTTATTCACCCCTACAACGTCATAGTGCTTCTGCCTGATCCACTTCGCGTGGCGGCCGCCTTTCTTGACCTTCCCCGTATGCAGTGCCCAACCCGGCTTGACCCCGAGCTTCCGGAAGTCCTGACCCTCGTAGATCCAGACGTTCCTGCCCTTCGACGTCCCGCCCTGTTCCGGGGGTGACTCGAAGGCAACCGTGTCACGCACGTCCACGTGGAGGCAGAACGCGGCACCCAGATCTTCGGGCGCGCTGTATTGGTCGCGGATAACGAAGTAGTCCTGGTCGCCGTTCTTCACGAATACGATAGTACGGCGATACGTCAATTTCCCGTCGAACCTGTGCAGCGGCCATTCGTTGTACCAATCGCCCGGCGGCATGGAGTGCATCCTCTTGAGATACTCGGACTCGACCTGCCCGACCGCGATGTCGACGTCGTCCGACGTCCTGAACGCGATGAGACGTTCAAATCCACCCATGTTCATGTAGGGCTGCTCGTCCGTGAAAAACGCAACGCGGTTGTGCATGTGCTCCTGCGGTGCACAAGGTGTTTCTTCCCCATCTCCGCCATATGCATCATGTGCGACATCGCCATATAGCCCGGGCATTCCTGACCAGCGCCGCCCGGCATGGTTATCGAGTGGTAGATGTCTTCTCGCAGTTTCATTTCCGCCAGCTTGCAGAACTCCTTGAAGCGCGGATGTCCTTTCAGGTTGGTGATCTTTGCAAACGGCAGCTTGATGAAGTCGCTGAAGAAGTTCGGGTTCTCCGGCGACCATCTGCCCCAGTAGGACCCATATATGTCGGAATGAAGCCGATACTGCGCTTCAATCATCGCCGCAACACCACCGGGCTTACCCGCGTTCTTCATCGCGTTCCTGCCGAATTGGCGGATGCCGGTGGCCCGGCGCGAGGATCACGTCGATTTCCGAGAATGCAGGCGTCTTCCCCTCCAGCCCCGCCATCCCGTCGAACTCGTAGCGTAGCCGGACTTTGGCAAAAACCGCGCCATCCCCAACGAGTTCGGAACTGAACTTCTTGAGCTTGAGGTCGGTGTTCCACGTGCTCCCACCAATACAACGAAGGTCCGTGCGGGTCTCATTACCCCTCATGATCATGGGTAGCGCTCCTTAGTTCAACACCTATTCGCCACCGCCAATATGGGCAATTCCATGCGGTTTTCGGCATTTCGCGGCAGTTCTGAGTTTCAATTGTCAGCGGCACCCGCTATAGTAATCGGACTCCGCACAACAAGGGACAGAATGCCGCCGGGTAACAACCATGGATTTACGTGAGGACCACGCACCGCATGATGAGCTGCCTCCCCGGTGGGACGCCATCATCAGCGACCATTCCGCCGGTGTAGTCTGCAACTGCGACGGTACCATCGAACGCCTGTCGCTGGATGACTGCTGGCAGCTCGGGCTGTTCCAGAGCGTAGAGACGCCCGAGGAGGTCATCGGCAAGACCTTTGCCGCACTGCTTCCCGGATCCGACCTCGGCCGGAACCTCGGTGCGGCACTCGCCGCCGGTAAGCCCGTCAACAAGTTCGTTGCCTGGTTCGAGGACGGGGACGGCGCGCGACACTGGGTCGTCTTCGACATGGCGGGCGCTGAAGGGCCCGCGTCGGAACGCGCGGTGAGGCTCTGGGAGGTTACCAACTTCATGCGCGCGGATGTGGAGCGCCGCTGCCGGACCAGCCGTGACGAGCGTGCATTCTACGACGGGATCAGGAACTCCGTCACGATCCACGATGACACGGGAACGATCCTGGGTGTGAACCAAGCCTGCGCCGACACACTCGGCTACTCCCTGGAAGATGCGCACCGCCTTCATCTCGCCGACTACGTGGTGGGCTACACACAGGAGGGACTGGACAAGTACTGGGCAGGCGTTGCAGGCGGCCAGACCGACTACCCATCCGGGATATACAGGCTCCGGGACGGTTGGATCGCAACGTCGGTACGACTGCGCTCCGCGTTGCTCGACTACGGGGCGCGTTCCTTCATGCGGACGACGTCGGTAACACTCGAAGACAGTGCGCGTCATCGAGCAACGGTATCGCAGGGACTCAGCAACGTGCTGCAGCTCACGGACACGCTCATCGAAAGCCCCGATATCGACACCCTCTGCCTCGAGGCCGTCCGACTGGGCTTGACCGCCATAGACCTGGACCGCTGCAGCCTCTATCTTGTGGAGGAAGGCAAGGTGCACGGCACCTGGGGTACCGACGGCGTCGGAGAGCCTACCGACGAGCGTGGTATATGTTTCCCATTGGACGACAAGTGGCGCCGACTCGCGCGCCGGAAGGACATGTACGCACCCAACAGCGATGTCGAATGGGATGCCAACCTCACATCACTGAAGGATGGCCGGATCACGGTCCGCACAAAGGGCTGGCTTGCCAGCACACCCATCATGTCCGGCGGCCGTCTCCTTGGGGTGTTCTTCAACGACTCCGCTCGCTCAGGGAAGGAATACGACCCGGCCAAACAGAGGGTGGTCGAAGTCTTCTGCCTGCTGCTTGGCTCCCTCATCGCCATGAAGCACGCCGAGAAGGCCAGGGCCAGGGCCGAGGAGCAATTCCGTGGCTCCGAGCGGCTCCAGGCGCTTGGCCGTCTCGCGGGTGACATCGCACACGATGTGAGCGACCTGGTCCAGCCGGTTGCCTCGCTCCCGGATGAGATGCTGGAACGACTCGAACGGCTCGTTTCCGATCCCGCTGCCGAAGCCGGATTCTTCACGGACGCCCTGACCCGAGTCGACGAGGCGGCCAACGGCACCGTCTCCCTGGTCCGGGAAGCAATCAGTCTCGGGCGCGAAGGCCAGGTGGAGCTGGAGGAACTGAATGTCGTACAGATCCTTCATTCCTATACCGAATCGCCCCCGTTCCGCAAACTGGTCTCTTCGCGGCCTGGAATCGAACTCACGGTGAACGTCCCGGATCGGCCCCTCATCATACAGGGCTCGAACGCCCACCTGCGCAGGGCTTTCGCCCAGGTCGTGACAAACGCCGTCGAGGCCATGGAAGAAAAGGGCTCCCTCCGAGTGAGGGCGTTCACGGACGGCGAACCCGGCTCCGGATCGGCCTGCATCGAGATCGCCGACACCGGTCACGGCATCAGCGACGCTGACCTGCCCAGGATTTTCGAGCCCTACTTCTCGACGAAGGCCGATACCCATTCGTCCGCGGCCGGGCTCTCACTCGCGATCGTCTACGATATAGTCCGACAACATGATGGAGACATCGAAGTGCAATCCGAAGAGGGACAAGGTACGCGCTTCGTTCTGAGATTCCCCCTTCTGGACAAGACCCCATGACTATCGACCCGCCAACGGAGAGGAAGGTGCCCTGGCCCGCGGGCAGCAGCGTCGTCGAAGGACTGCCGCCGAACTGGGACGAGATCCCGTCGGGCGAAGCTGCCACCCTCCAGTGCCGGGCAGACGGCTCCGTGGAGAGCCTGTCGCTCGATTCGTGCCATGCTGTGGGAGTTCTGCAGAACATCGCGACTCCCGACGAGGCAACGGGCCGGGATCTGACCGAACTGCTCGGCGATTCCGATCTCGCACAACACCTTGCGCCGCACCTGGCGCCCGACAACACGGTCAAGGGAGTGGTGGCGTGGATTGCCGACTCCTCGGGCCGGCGCCGGTGGGTAGTATCCGATGTGACCCCGTCGGATCATGGCATCACGGTCACGATGCGGGACGTGACGGACTTCATGACAAGGGATTTGGCCAGACGCGTTCAGCGAAGCCGCGACGATCGGCTCTACTACCATGGCCTGGATGGAGGCGTCTTTATCCATGATGACGCCGGCCGCATGCTGTGCACAGATCGGGTCCGCGCCGAGATGCTGGGATATACTTCGGAAGAATTGGAAGCACTGACTCTGGCGGATCTCGTCCACGGCTATACCGACGAGGGCCTGGCCCGGCACTGGGAGCGTTGCCGGGATGGGGCCTACGAGTCGGGGCGCGGCATATGGGTACGGAAGGGCGGCCAACTCACCGCCTTCACCGGGCAACGTTCGATCCTGCTGGACTACGGGCAACGCGCGCTCATGCGCAGCACCGCGATCTCCATGGAGGCGCATCTCAAGCACCATGAGATCCTGTCGTCCTGCCTGGGGGCCGTCCTTCGCATCACCGACCAGCTCGTGCAAAGCCCGAACGTCCACGTTCTCTGTGGACGCGCGGTCAAGTTCGCGCGCGAGGCCATGGGCATCGAGCGCTGCAGCATCTATCTCGTGGAGGACGGAATGGTCGGCGGGTCCTGGGGAACCGATGAGTATGGTCAGCCCGTGGATGAAAGTGACATCTCCTTCCCGCTGGACGAGACATGGAAGAGCCTGGCCCGCCGCGAGGAACTACATACCCGGCGCAGTCGCGTGGAGTGGAACACGGACCTGTTCGCTCACGAGGACGGGAAGATGTACTCGTGCGGAAAGGGCTGGCTGGCGCGCACACCGGTCTTCTCGGGTGACGAGCTTGTTGCAGTGTTCTTCAATGATTCCGGTTCCGTGGATGCTCCATACGAACCCGCACGGCAGGAGGCGCTCGAGGTGTACTGCTCCCAGCTCGGCTCCATTCTCGCAATGAAGAAGGCCGAGGAGCAGAAGCTCGCACTGGACAAGCGGCTGCGTGAAGGTGAGAGGCTGCAGGCCATGGGCAGCCTGGCGGGCAGCATCGCGCATGATCTCAACAACCTGCTGGTGCCGGTGGTGGCATGTCCCGCGCTCGCCATGAAAGTGGTCCGGGATATCGAGAGAGGAACCCAGGACCTGGATGTGGACGGTCTCAGGTTTCTCATAGAGAGCATCGGCAGCGGGTTGAAGGATGTCCAGCTCCTGCTCCGCGACGCCCTGGTCCTGGGGAGTGACGACGAGGAGGACGTCGCCGCCGACCTCGAAATCGGCCACGTAGTGCAGGGCCTCGTGCGCTCGGTCCAATTCCAGTCGCTGATGAAGCACAACCCCGGCATCACCCTCTCCCAACACATGAGCGATAAGCCGATGTACGTTCGCGGGTCCGAGGGACGCCTCAGGCGCATCCTCATGAACCTCACCGGCAACGCCGTGGACGCGATGGAAGGAGAAGGCTACCTGACCATCGCCGGACGCCCGGTCACCGCCGCCGAACACGACGGACACTCCGGGTTCTGGCCGAAGGACGCCGACGCATGCGCGTACATCGAAGTGGTCGACACGGGTTACGGGATCTCGGAAGAGAACATCACGAAGATCTTCGAGCCTTTCTTCTCGACCAAGGAACACACCCAAAGCAGCGGCACCGGCCTCGGTCTGGCAATCGTATTCGACATGGTCGATCACTTTGGCGGCACGGTGGAAGTGCGATCGAAAGTCGGCAAGGGCACCAGGTTCATCGTGAGACTGCCGCTCGCCGGCCGGACCCAGGCCGTTTCCGGCACTTCCTGAATCCCGCCTCCGGAATTGCCGCCGTCGGCACATGGCAAAGCGAAAGCCCAAAGCCAAACTCGACAAGTCCGAGCGCAGCCGAGGAGTCTCAGGATTGAGGCTGAAAAATGCATTTGTTCCGCCTCCCCCGGGTACTACCTTACGAAAGCCATGGCTATGACTACCGATGGAGAACTGGTTGAACGTTTCTGCCGGGACCGCGAACCAGCGGCCTTTGAGGAGCTCGTCGCACGGCACGGCCCCACAGTCATGGGGGTCTGCCGGCGCAGACTAAACAACGAACAGGACGCAGAGGACGTCTTCCAGGCCACGTTCATGGTGCTGGCCCGGAGTGCACAATCAATCCGCAAACGCAGGTCAATCAGCAGCTGGCTCTACGGTGTGGCGCTTCGTACAGCGGCCAGGCACCAGCGTGACGCCATCCGCCGTAGGGAACGCGAAATGGACGCTATGAAGGACATGGAGCACGCACGGCCCGACGATGCCGGATGGGACGAACTTGCGCCGGTCTTGGACGAAGAGCTCAGCCATCTTCCAGAGAAGTACCGGCAACCCATCGTTCTGTGCTATCTCGAGGGCAGGACAAACGAGGAGGCAGCAGAGATGCTTGGCTGGCCATCCGGCTCGATGTCACGCAGACTGAGCAAGGGCCGCGAACTGCTCAGGCGACGGCTGGTAAGGCGGGGTGTCGCAGGCACCGGCGCCGCCATAACAGCGCTGATCGCGCAAAACGGAGCCGCTGCCGTGCCTGCAGCCGCGGCGTCCTCAATCACTGAGGCGGCTCTTCTCGTCGCCGCCGGGAAGAGCGTCATTGCCGCAGGCTTGTCGGCCGGCGCAGTGGAATTATCGAAAGGAGTCGTAAGGATGATGACGTGGACAAAGATACGAACCGTAACTCTGAGCGTGGCTGTAACTTCCCTATGTGTGTCGGGCCTTACCCTGGCCGTCAAACCCAACAGCGCACGCGACACCTCCGCGGCGGCCGTAGAGCCACGCGCGGGAACAAAAGGACCGGCATCACTGGAGGTCGGGGACCTGAACCTTGTTCTGAATATCCCGGACCATTTGACCGGCGGCGGCAGCATCCCGGCCACGGTAACCTTCAAGAACACGGGCAAGGAAACATTCGCGCTCAACCCGATCGGACACGGGTTCACGTTTACCGATAAGAAGACGGGCAGATCGTATTCCTCTGCCCACGTTCAGGTCGAAGGCCTGAAAGAGACCGTGGCGTACTCCAGAGAAGCCCTGGACGCGGCAAAGTCCAACCCGGCGGTCACCGGCCACTCGATCACAACGAATACCGGGACAGGGGAGAAGTCTCTGACGCTCAATCACGCAATCGTCCTGCAGCCCGGCGTGTCACGGAAGATCAAGCTCGCCGTCGAGCAATTCCAGGAAATCCTGCCGACCAGGCCCGGCGTGGATGTTTCTCGGACAACGATTGAATCCATCCCGGACGGAACCTATGACATCCAGTACCAGTTCCGGTCGCTAGACGCCATGCGAAAAGGTCTGTTTGCCGGAGAAATCGACGCGATTCCGCAGTTCGTTTTTGAAAAGAATGCCATAACGTTCTAACCTGCAAGTAGTTGAAAACAC
>Ga0272442_10002161_pt1 | contig 28879 bp, 30 predicted proteins | sample SSMForm2O_FD_200262 | JGI IMG/M metagenome (GOLD analysis project Ga0272442, IMG submission 200262) | Marine sediment archaeal communities from Little Sippewissett salt marsh, Falmouth, MA, United States - SSM-Form-2O | ecosystem: Environmental > Aquatic > Marine > Wetlands > Sediment ...
CCAGCAAAACGAACCAGCTAAAACTAATCGATTTGCCTTCATTGCTTACCCCGAACATACTATCGATAAAAATGATATATAAACCTAATTAGGGTAGACTACCGGATTTCTTCATAAGGGAAAAGGAGACTGGAAGGTTTCTTTCCGAGTCAGACAACCTCTATCGTCTACTTCTCACTAAATATGAAGATCTCGTTGACTCTGAACAATTGCGAGCACAGTTCGAGACGTGTATCGGTCGTGTAGAATCGAGGGGTCTAATTCGCAGGCTTAGTTTCGGCGATCTTTTACTGTTGCAACCAGAGATGCTTGACGCCTACGCTTCAGCACTTGTAAACGAGGCTAAAAGCGAACCTGACGGGCAGGGCTGTATTGCTGAAGAAGATGCTTTATCTGGGCGCTTTAGCATGTCTGAAGACGAACGTGTTACAGATAAGAAACAAGAGAAGTTATTGCTTATCGCAACAGTAGAAGAAATGCTATGCCATGAGATCGCACTTCGTGAAAACGCTGACGATGGATCATATTTGGTTTTCCCCTCTCAGTTCACCCGTGAAAATCCAGATCTACCAGATCCTGAAGGTAAGGCCGTAATATTCAGCTTCGAAGGCCCAATTATAAATGTCTATGCAACTTTGGCTGTTAGAATTTCGCATAGTGGATTATTTACGATAGATGAAATGTGGAAGAATGCAGCGACTTACAACGCAACAGTTGGGGGAACATGCGGCATATTTTTGCGTGAAGTAGAGGAAGGTCGCGGTGAATTGGCGTTATTTTTCGACGCTATGGCAAGTGAAGAGACGCGTTTCCAGTTTGAAGAATATATACTGGCCCATTTGCAGCGGCGAGCTTTGCCAGAAAGCATCCGTCGTCGACGAATTTTTGTTTGCCCAGAGTGTGCAACGCCCTTAACAGAATTACAGGTTACTCGGCGACGTGAGCGAGGTCATGACTGGATCGAGTGCAACGTTTGCAGCGAAAGAATATCCTTGCTCGATCGTAAAGAGCGCTTAAAATCAATTCGACCTTCAGCCATTCCAGAAATGGATCTAGCTGCTGATATTCAGCGAGAGCGGGAGACTGCCGCATCAACTATCCAGGGCAAGATCGAGACCGACGACTTTGATGTTTTCTTATGTCATAATAGCAAGGATAAAGAGGAGGTAAAGAAGATCGGGATAAAGTTAAAGGAAATTGGACTTCTGCCCTGGCTGGATGAATGGGAATTGCAGCCTGGCCTTCCATGGCAACCTGCGCTAGAAGAAAAAATCGAGCGGATAAAGTCAGCAGCGGTCTTTGTCGGTGTTGAAGGTATTGGTCCCTGGCAGAGACGGGAAATAGAAGCACTTCTTCGGGAATTTGTCAGACGAGAGTGCCCGGTGATTCCTATACTTCTATCTGATGTTCCTGAAAAACCCGAACTACCAGTTTTTCTGAAGGGGATGACGTGGGTCGACTTTAATAAGAGCAATCCTGATCCGATCCAACAGTTAATCTGGGGTATAACAGGAAAAAGAGTTTTCAATCCTACCTGCTAGCACTTTCATTTCCCTGCCATTAAAATGGCGGCTTTGGAAGTTCCGGCCCCGGATCTCTCAGCTCCCACCCCATCCGCCTCCCTCACTTCGTCGAGACAATCTTGATCACGTCCCCGGCCGAGAGCTCGTGCTTCTCCCCCAGCCTCCTCTTCGACCTCCCGTCCAGAGCGAAGAGGAAGCTGTCGCCGATGTCGGTGTGGATTCGATAGGCGAGATCTTTCGTCGTCGAGCCCTTCTTCATCAGGTAGGCGTCCGGCAGGACGACACCGTTCCGGTCGGTCCACTTCCCCTCGTCCTCCACCGGGAATACAGGTATGTAATCGAGAAGCTCAAAGACCGCCCGGTCGATGCACTCCTGGACCCCGGTGTTGCCCATCCCTTTGAGAATCGCCCGGATTTTTTCAAGCCCCGCCTTCTGGGGGCCGGAAAGGTCTTTCACGAGCTCGAAGTCTGCATCTCCCGGCCTGTAACTTATGGCGCCGCTCTTGTCCGCCATCCTCAGGGCCACCTCAGCCGCGGCGCTGGTGGGAACCACGATCTCGTCCAGGGCTGCGAGGCGCTCGACGAACTCCGGGGGCGCAACGTCCACCTTGTTTGCAGCGATGATCATGGGCTTGGACGCGTCCCGGAGGAGCTCCGCGAACCTCTTCATCTCCTCTTCGCCCCACTTGGTGGGATCGCCCTTCATCGTCGAGAGGGCCCACCTCACGTGCTGGTCGGTTACCCCCGCGCCCGCGAGCTGCTCGGAGATGAGGGGCTCGATCTTGATCCCCTCGGCCCGGACCCGCCTCATCAGCCTCTCCCAGTTCCGGTTGAGGATCCCGTAGAGCCACATCCCGATCTCGCGCTTGAGGAAGAGGACGTCGGCCATGGGGTCGTAGTTTCCGACGCCGACGGGGTTACCCTCAGCGTCGGCGGAGCCGGAGGCGTCGAGGACGTGGATGACGGCCTCCGCCACCCGGAGGCTGTCGAGAAACTCGTTTCCGAGGCCTTTACCGAGGTGGGCGTCGGGTACGAGCCCGGCCACGTCGATCAGCTCTATGGGCACGTACCGTACCCCATCACGGCATTTGCCGCACTCTTTTCCCGCCCCTAGCTCTTTGCAGGGGCAGGGCACCCTCACCGAGGATACCCCATGGTTCGCATCGATGGTGGTGAAGGGGTAGTTTGCTATCTCCACCTCGGCAAGGGTCGCCGCCTTGAAGAAGGTGGACTTCCCGGCGTTAGGCTTTCCAGCCAGCCCCACTGATAACATGGGATCGCATCCAGGTCTATCGGTATATCGGTCGATCAGTCTATCGGATCTGCTCTTCTGTCGATTTCAAGCCCGCCTTTTCTCGGGCCCTCTTCGTCTCCCTCGATTCATCTCCTGATGTTGACAGGAACGCCCCGCTCCCGGAGCTCTGCGGTCTTGGTGGTGAACCGCTTCTCCTTGTCCTTGGCCAGCCTTCCGACCAGGGCGAGCCCCTTCTCGGAGACCGCCTTCTCCTCGACGGCTCCGGCCGCCAGGGCGGACTCGTAGATCCGAGAGCCAACATCGGTTCTGGTCAGGACCGTCGACCAGCCCGCCTTCGACCCCACGGACCCGACAGAGACGTCGGCCAGCTCCGCGGCGAAGTCGAAGCAGGGGCCGCACCCCTTCCAGACGTAGTCGTCGGTCTCCTCCAGGGGGACCTCCTTCACCTTGTCGCCGGAGAGGACTCTGAACATCCCCTTCTGAATCTCGAACTTATCGACATCCTCGGCCTTGAGGCCGAAAGAGCCCTGGACGAGGTTCGGGAATAGCCTCTCGTACTCGAAGTTCTCCATGCAGAATAGGCCCACCAGAAGGGCGATCTTGTCCTGGCCGAACGCGTAGGGCTCCTCCAGGAGCTGGACCTTCCTCAAAGCCTGGATCTGGCAGGGCGTTCCTACGAAGCCGATCTTCTTCTTCCCTTGGTCCATGGCCATCTGGACCCCGGTGATGCTGGGGGTGATGGTGTACTTCGTCCCCGCGGAGGCGGCGATCTCCTCGGCGGTGGTGGCGACCTTCGGTATTCCTCTCCATTGGTCGTCCCTGTCGGTGACGACGGCGCAGTCAATGACCCCGGATTCGAGAGCCTGAATGAGGATGGCGGTGGCCACCCCTCCGTCCTGGAACCTGGCGCCCGACTGCGCGATCTTGGCGGAGGTGGCCTTCCTGTAGACCCCCAGGGGCTCGTCCCCCTTCCTCTCCCTCCCGAAGATCCTCTTCGCCATCGAGGGCATGTCCAGCATCGTCCTCGGACAGTAGGCGTAGCAGAGGCCGCAGAGGGGGTCGTAGTCGATCAGCTCTGGTCTGTTACCCTCTTTGTCGATCTTGGGGCAGAAGGCGATGCAGTTTCCGCAGTAACAGCAGAGCTCCTTCTTGATGACGTCATGTTCCAGCTCACCAAATCCGTACTCAAGATAGGTGGGCTCGGGATACTTCTCCTTGGCAGCCATGATCATCTCTCCAAAAGCTAGGTGCGTAATGACGGCCAATTAGCCTAAAGCTTTTATGGTATATTGGGGCCAGAGCGCTCATGATCCTGGGCCTTGACGTGGGCGGAGCCAACACCAAAGCTGCCAGCTCCGATGGCAAATTCACCAAAATCGAGTATATGCCCCTCTGGAAGGAGGCGCCTCTGAAGCCTCTACTCCAACGGATCTCCGTTGAGGCAAAACCCGAGGCCCTGGGCGTGGTCATGACCGGCGAGCTTGCCGACTGCTTCTCGGATAAAAAGTCCGGCATCCTCTCCATCAAAGGGGCGGTCGAGGCGTCCTTCTCCTGTCCGGTCAAATTCTGGGGGGTCGACGGCTTTCGCTGGACTGATGTCGGCGACCTCGCCGCAGCCAACTGGTCCGCCTCGGCATCTCTCGTCTCCGAGGAGATCGGAGACTGCGTATTCGTGGACATGGGCTCCACCACCACAGACCTCATACCGATAAAGAAGGGGCCCAAGGCCGCAAAAACTGACTTTGAGCGGCTGGCGAGGGGCGAGCTGATCTACTCTGGCCTTCTGAGGACGAACCTCGCCGCCCTTCTGCAGGATGTGGAGATCGGGGGGAGAAAGATTCCCCTCTCTTCCGAGCTATTCGCCATCACCGCCGACGCTCACCTCGTCCTCGGCGGCATATCCGAAGTCGAGTACGCCGTCGAGGCACCCGACGGCGGGGGAAAAGATCGCCTATCGGCCGAAAGGAGGCTTGCTCGGACCGTCTGCGCTGATCCCGAGGAGATAGGTTTGGGCGGCGTCTTAGAGATCGCCCGCCAGGCGAGATCCCGCCAGGAAACTCTCTTGAAGGACGGTATTCAGAGGCTTGCGAAGGTGCACAAAATCGAACTCGTCGTCGCCGCCGGGATCGGCGAGGTTCTGATCGAGGAAGCCGCCCGCGCCCTCAACCTCGAATGCGTCAGGCTTTCGGATAGGTACGGTCCGAAGGTCTCGAACGTCTTTCCCGCCTACGCCGTGGCCCGCCTTATGGAGATGGAGCTTCAGGGCTGAAATCTCACTTCTTTTCTGCTGAATGAGCGTGGGCGTGGAGGGTCTAGCCCCCAAACCCGTGGGCGAGGTAGGGGGCGACGATGATGAAGAGGAGAGAGGAGAAGATCAGCCAGGCCATCAGCGCCACCACAGCTCTGGTTATCCTCTCCGCCCTCGCCTCGCTCTTGAAGACCGCCGCAAACCCCATGTGCAGCAAATCCCGAAAGATGTGCCCTCCGTCCAGGGGGACCGCGGGAAGGCAGTTGAAGAGGCCGGCGTAGAGGTTGATCAGCCCGACCCAGAAGAGGAAGTTCGCGATCCAGAATATATTACCTCCCAGGGGCTCGGCCCACCCCGTCGGCTCGAAGAGCTGGGTGATCCAGCCTGAAAAGCCGGGAAATCCCATCTCCGTGAAGCCGGGAATCCCCGAGAAGGGAAGGCCCATCAGGGAGATCATCCCCAAGAGGCCGGATCGGGGCATCTCCTGGAGGGCGGCGAGGAAAGATCCCGACGGAAACTCCTGGAAGGTGGCCCCGTCCAGGTAGACGGCGTTCGCCGAGGAGAACCCGACGCCTATGAACCCCGTCCCCAAGCCGTCGGGGTTCGCGGTTAAGTTGACATCGTACTCGCCCCGGTTAGTCCCGATGGAGATGGTCTGCCCCTCTTCTGTAGAGTTCATGAACGACCTGAAGGTCTCCCAGTCCGGAGTCGAAACTCCGTCGATCTCGGATATGGTTAGCCCCGGGACCATCCCCACCTCTTTGGCCGCAGATCCCTCGAAGACGTAAGAGACGACGACGCCCCTCCGGAGTGGTCCATCTAGGCCCAGGTCCACCACCTCCTCGCCCCGGAGGAGCTTGAGGCTCTCTAGACCCTCTCCACCAGCCGCCATGAGATCTTCGAGACTCTCGATCCTCGCACCGTCGGCCAAAAGGAGGATCATCTGACTCTCAAAGCCCGCCAGGTTCGCATCGGAGCCTGGGACCACATCCACCACCACGACCCTGTCCACGGGGGCGATCGCCCCGATCACCGGCCCGAAGAATAGCGCCAGGGCCAGAGCCGCCACGACGAAGTTCGCTATGACCCCGGCAGAGAGGATCCGAACCCGGGCAGCCCGGGACGCCTTCGCCTTCTTGTTTTCCGATCCGAATAGCTCCTCCTCGTCCGGCTCGACGAAGGCGGCCACCGGGGCTATCAGCAGGGCGATCCCCATCGACTTGACCCTGATCCCCTCTGCCCTGCAGAGGATCCCGTGACTGAACTCGTGGACCGCCATGGTCAGAAAGAGAGCGATCCATCCCCACCATAGGGGTATGAACTGGTTTATCCCCGGGATCAGAAGGACGTTCCTCGGGGCGGTGTAGACGCTCGGCTCCGGAGGCGACCTCATCACTGCAAAGGTCATCAGAAGGAAGAAGGCGAGAAAGGAGAACATCCCCAGGACGACCAGAGGAATCCCCGCGGTGATCGATAGCTTCCAGAACCTCTTAGGGCTGCTCAGCCGATCGATGAGGGAAAGCCACCTCGTCGTCCTGATCATGATCACAGGACCCCAGTTTCCTAGGTTCAGCCCCCTCAGGCTCTGGACCCGGCTCAGTCTTTTGGCCAGGATCCAGTGGAGGTTCAGGGCCAAGATGGCTACGAGAAGCCAGTCGTAGATTGTCAGCTCCAGGTTCAGCGGAAAGTCCAACGGTTCGTCCTCCGATTTTCGAATTCTTTGAAGTCGTTCAGATTCTGATAAGGCATATATAATCTCATGGCAGATCGGCGGCCGTGAAGTATCAGGCCCGTAAGACGCTGAGGATCGAGGATGGCAGGATATTCGAGATCGAAGAGCGGCTGCCCAAAGAGGTCGGGATAGATATATTCGCAAACGGCGACCTCTTCGCAAAAGCCACGATCACCCCGTCTTTGGAGAGGGAGTTTGTGGCGGGCCATCTTCGGTATAGGGGGCTGATCGAGGACGCATCCCAGATCAGGTCCCTGAAGATCGAGGGCCGTAAGGCCTGGGCAGAGATCGACTCTAGATCTGAGAAGGCCCAGGAGGCTGAGACGGCGAGGAAGAGGTGTGAGGCCGACGGAACCATCGGACCTGATGGGATCTCCAGATCCGGATGGACCGTCAGAGCCGATTGGATATTGTCGAACCTCGCTGCCACCCTCGATTCGGAGCTTTACAAGAAGACGGGCGGCACCCATACCTCCTCCCTCTGCCGAGGAGAGGCGATCCTGGCGACCGCCGAGGACGTCGGCCGTCTCAACACCCTGGATAAGGCCTTCGGCTGGGGCGTCCTCAGAGGGCTGGACCTCGGGAGCTGTTACGCCGTAACCTCCGGCAGGATAACGAGCGCCACCATCGAGAAGGTCTCGAGGTTCGGGGTGCCCCTCGTCGCCTCCAAGGGGGCGGTCACCACCCTCGCCGTCGAGATGGCCGAGAGGAAGGGCATGACCCTGGTGGGCTTCGCCCGAAAGACTAGGATGAACGTCTACGTTGGAAGGGATAGGGTCACCCTGGATTGATCAGAGCTCGCCCATGCTGGATTGGACGAGCTCCTGGTTCTTCTTCTCCAGGTAGCCGTAGACGGCCCCGTGGGGCGCTCCGTCCATCAGCATCTCGATCGCGGCTCTTGCGATCCGGATCTGTTCGGGGCTGCCGATTATTCCGACGGTCTTGCCGTAGACCGAGATGCCGACCCCGGTCAGCTTCTCGGTGATCTCTCGGGTCCTGCCGTCTTTGCCGATTATCCTTCCCTTTATCCTTGCCATGTCGCTTTTGGTGTTGCAGACCCTCGAGAGGTCGATGATGTCCAGCATCAGCATCTCGTCCTCCAGAAGCGGATAAGCTCTTTCAGGAGAGAAGCCTCGACCTATGGCCCGAACGATCTCCGCAAGGCGCATAGCCATGATCGGATCCTCTCCGGTGACGATCTCCACGGCGCCGGTATCGCTGTCGATCACCATCTCTGCGCCGGTCTTCTCCTCGAGCATGCTCTTTACCGATCCCGAAGGACCCACCAGAACTCCTATTCGATCTGCTGGAATCTTGATGTGCAAAAATATCAGTCTCCAGAAAAATGTTTATTGATAAATGCGATTTGTGATCATTTCGATTACAGAAAAGTCAGCCTTCCTTTCCGGCTCTGATCTTCTCTTTGACGGCCTCCTCTGAACCGACGCCGTACTTCTTGCCGAAGTGACGGGCGAGGTTTGATATGTCCCTCTCCAGAAAGCTCCTGGCCATGGGGTGGTCCAGGGTCACCGATTGGCCCATGTCGATGATCACCGGCTCTCCTTCGTGGTAGAGGATGTTGAACTCGCTCAGGTCGGCATGTATCAGGTTGGCTTTATTGTAGAGAAGGGATACGTACTCCGCTATCTTTTCGAAGGCCTGCTCCGCCTCTTTCGGCTCCAGGGTCACGTTCTTGATCTGGGGCGCGGGCGCTTCCAACTCACCCACCATCTCCATGACCAGGATGTTCTCTCTCATGGCAATGGGATGAGGAACCTTTACCCCCACCTCTTCGGCCCGCTTGAGGTTTCGAAACTCCTTTCTCGTCCAGGCGACGATGACCGCCCTCTTGGTCCCCTTGATGCTGCCAAACCGGGGATCTCCGAGGAGGTAGTTTTGCATGGCCTTGAAGTTGCTGGTATTTATGCGGTAAATCTTGACGGCGAGGTCCTTATCATCTTCTCCCTTGGCGCGGAAGATGTTTGCTTCCTTGCCGGTGCTCACCGCCCCGCCGAGGGTGGCGATCACGCCCTTGCTCGCGAGAGCGTACAGGTCCATCAGGGCGCGCCGGTCGAAGACCTCGTCTTGTACCTTCAGGTCGTCAGAATCTTTAATCCTTTCACGCATCAGGTCGATCTTCGCCTCGAACTGTCTCTGCTTCTTGGATTCCTCGGTCATGGCTACCTTTTGAGGTACCCTTTTCGCACCAAGTAATCGACCTGAGGCCCGGTATACCTCCATACGACGTCAGCCTTCTCGTCCTGGAAATCCCAGGGGACCACGATGACCACGTCGCCTTCCCGGATCCAGATCCTCTTCTTCATCTTGCCGGGTATTCTCGCCATCCTCTCTTTGCCGTCGAGACACCTCACCTTCAGCCTGTTCGAGCCGAGGAGGGTTTCCACGAATCCAAACACTTCTCTGTCATACCCTCGCGGGAGGCGGACACGCGTTACAATCTCCGGACCTTGTGCATTCCGTTTCCTTTTTGTACTTGCATAATTAGCCAGTATATCACCTCTGGAGAACGAATCAAGCTTCAAATCCGACATTTGGGAACGATAACCTGAAGTTCATTCAGCTGTACTAATGGCCGGGTATGATAATTAAAGGTTGTGACCAAAAAAGGTTGATGGGCCCGACGCGATTCGAACGCGTGATCCCCGCCGTGTGAAGGCGATGTCATAACCACCTAGACCACGGGCCCTCAACTCCTCCCACGACGTCACGCATATTAGTATTTTTCCTCTCTTCCTAGTTCCGAGCTGACGGGCATAAAGACCTTCGGAGAGGGACCTTTTAAATAGTAACTGGTGAAGGTGATGGAGATGGATTTGTGCCGATCGCTCTTTGCTTCCGGGTTGCCCGGTCCCTTGCGGTCCCTCAGTGAGATGGCCCTCAAGTGGAAAGCTTTGAGGGCGGGAGTTCCGGAGCACGTTGCCATCATCCAGGACGGAAACCGCCGGTACGCCAGGAAGAAAGGCTTCTCCAGCTTCGATGGACATAGCCGGGGTGCCGAGACGACGGAGACGGTGGCGGACTGGTGTCTCGAACTAGGGATAAAGCACCTCTCCGTCTACACCTTCTCCACTGAGAACTTCGACCGGGACGAGGCTGAGAAGGAGTACCTCTTCGATCTGATCGGGCGGAAGCTCGGAGAGCTGGCCGTATCGGAGAAGGTGCACAAAAACCGGATCAGGGTGAGGGCCATCGGCAGGATCGATCTCTTGCCGCCCAGTCTACAAGAGGCGATCCGAAAGGCAGAGGCTGCCACCGGCGGATACGAGGGGATGCAGTTCACCCTCGCTCTCGCCTACGGCGGTAGAAGCGAGATAGTCGACGCAGCGAGGTCGCTCGCCCGGGAGGTGAGAGAAAGAGGCCTCGACCCCCGGGAGGTGGACGAGGATGCGGTGGCGGACCACCTCTACCCACCGGAGGGCGAGCCCCTCCCACAGGTGGACCTGATAATCAGGACCGGGGGTGAGGTCCGGACCTCAAACTTCCTTCCCTGGCAGGCGAACGGGAACAGCTGTCCCGTCCACTTCTGCTTCCCCTATTGGCCGGAGTTCAGTCGGGTCGAGTTCTTTAGAGCGGTAAGGACCTTCCAGGCCTCTCGGGGACGGCGGGCAGCATCAAATCAACAGGCTTAATTACCATAACCATCCTTCTCGGCATCGTGTCCCGATAGGGTAGTGGATATCCTAGAGGCCTGCGGAGCGACTGTTTGCGCAGAGAGCCTCAGACCCGGGTTCGAGTCCCGGTCGGGACGTACTTTCTCAAATCATCGGAAGTTTGGTTTTTATGGTTCTGGATAGCCTTGGTGGATCGCTGAGGGGAGCGCTGAAGAAGATAGCTTCCGCCAGCAGGATAGATAAGCAGGTCGTCGACGAGGCGGTAAGGGAGATCCAGCGGGCTCTCCTCCAGGCAGACGTCAACGTCAAGCTGGTGATGAACCTCTCCAACCGGATTCGAGATCGGGCCCTCTCCGAGAAGCCTGCTCCCGGGATGAACCCTCGAGAGCACGTCATCAACATCGTCTACCAGGAGCTGATAAACCTCGTCGGGAAGAGCTCTCCGGTCACCCTGGAAAAGCAGACCATCATGCTGGTCGGCCTTCAGGGGAGCGGCAAGACCACCACCGCGGCCAAGCTTGCCACCTTCTTCCAAAGGAAGGGGCTCAGGGCAGCCGTGGTCTGCGCCGACACCTTTCGGGCGGGAGCCTACGACCAGCTGAAGGCCCTCTGCGAAAAGCAGGGCGTATTCTTCTACGGCGAGAAGGGGAACCCCGACGCTCCCGCCGTAGCCAGGAAGGGGCTTGAAGCATCCAAGAAGTACGACGTCCAGATCGTGGATACTGCCGGGAGGCACGCTCTTGAGGACGACCTGATCCAGGAGATGGTGGACATCGACACCGTAGTCCACGCCGACCACAAGCTCCTGGTGATGGACGCCGCCCTCGGCCAGCAGGCGAGCGAACAGGCCAAGGCCTTCAACAAGGCCGTGGGTATCACCGGCGTCATCATCACCAAGCTCGACGGGACCGCCAAGGGTGGCGGCGCCATGTCCGCCGTCGCCGAGACGAACTCGTCAGTCGCCTTCATCGGCGTCGGCGAGACCCCCAACGACCTGGAACGGTTCGAGGCCGACCGGTTCATATCCCGACTCCTGGGGATGGGCGACATCAAGACCCTCATTGAGCGGGCCCAGGAGACGCAGGTCGAGGAGGAGATGGACGTCGAGGCCCTGATGCGGGGCAAGTTCACCCTCAAGGACATGTGCAAGCAGATGGAGGCGATCAACAAGATGGGCCCCCTGAAGCAGATCATGCAGATGCTCCCCCTGGGCGGGATGGGGCTTGACATCTCCGACAAGGAGTACCAGGTGACAAAGGACCGGCTTGACAAGTACAGGGTGATCATGTCCTCCATGACCGAGGCGGAGCTGGACGACCCCAAGATCATCACCGCCTCACGAATCAAGCGGATCTCAAGAGGCAGCGGAACCTCGCCGGAGCTCGTTAGAGAGCTTCTCAAATCCCACAAGGCTATGCAGAAGGCGATCAAGGGGATGCGCGGCATGAATAAGATGGGGATGAAGCGGATGATGAAGAAGTTTGGCCCCATGATGGGCGGCGGGATGTAGGCCGTCGCGACAAGTTCATTTTTCTGCTCTTTGTTATTCTCTAGTTCTCTTCTCCGAGTGCGTGGGCGCCTTTGTGACTGTTGCGGAGCAAGGAATTTCCATCAAACTTATAGCCAACAATTTGCGGTCTGATTTTGCATATCGGATTAAGAAAGATCTTATTACTGCACAACATTAATATTTAATTTAGATAATAAAATATACAATGGTTGTTGCATATACATTTTAACATTGGCACCGCCGCCAGCAGAGATAATCGTTTCATCATAATTATCTTCAAATACTGCATGAATTCCTACAATTCGGTCATTGTAATTTGGTTTCGTCCAGGCTACGATCCAATCATAGTTAGATTTTGAAGTCTTCTTATATCCATAATATGGATATAAAACAGAATCAGGTTTCATCGACAAACCGGTACCATGGATCTTGTAGGATGGACGATCCAGATTAACTATATAATTTATATAATAGTAACCAGCCGCGCGATTTATTCCCCATTGATCTGCAAAATACCTTTTTGGCCAACTGTCACGTAGCCAATCTCCCAATACCTGGATTATTCCTCCTGGAATCTTTACGAAATCGATTTGTATAGTTGATGATTTATTTGATAAAACTATCTGAATATCACCCTTATTCTCCAAGATATTTTCTTCCTTAATCCAGCCGTGGGGAATCTCAAAATGTATCTCATACTCAAATAGATCCACATCATGAGTCTCATTTTTTGTAGTTGACTTGCTCCATACCTCAATATTATCTTTAATTATTATACTGTTTTTCGTCTAATATCTGCTTGATTTCCTCCGGCATACGTTTTTGTATATTATCACATACTATAGTAAAATTGCTATTTAATAGTTTAAACTCGTAGCCTTTAATGATCTCAACGAGTTCTTCATTTTTATTTATAAAATTTTGAGCATAATATGATTTGAGAAGTGGCTTGAGGTCGCAATCATCCGGATTAATGCGATAACATATATTAAAACATTTCTTATTAAAATCTGGCTCGATCTCGGTATGTTCATGTAACCACCAATACTTGCTACTTTCCAGAGGAATCCTAAAAATTTCATACATACCCGGTGATACACGATCTTTACTGATATCCAATTCATCTGCAAAGCGCAAAAGTGCCGCCACCAATTGTTTGCGTCCACTTCCTGATACAAAATTTTCTGCACAATTTTTTATATCTAATTTACTATGGTAAAGGCACACATCTTTAATATCAGTAAGAATATCTTCACCAGAAATGTTCTTAATAGCCTTATCGAGCAGGGAATCGTTATTTGTATTATTATATGCATAATCAATCCAAGCGGCCGTTAAATATTGATGGTTCTTACGTATTATATCTTGTTCAAAGTAATTATAATCACTAGAATCTCTGGCCACAAATTTAATATTATTGAAATTTGCTCCGAGCGATTCTGCCTTTATTTTAACACGTGGGAATTTACATATATCACATTGCATTCCTATATCATGCAAGTAAATGCTAGCTAAAAGTACATAAGTCTCTAATTCAGAAATTGGATCTCCTTCATTAAATTCCAATAAATCTATAACAGATTTCGCAATGTGGTTGCTGTGTTCTACTCCATGATTTGGGAAATTCTTGATAATTAGTTCGGAGGGATTCCAAACTGTTTTTACTGCCGCATGTATTTCGCTCAAACTGTCCATTAAATCCTTAGAATTTATACGCTCGCCAAGTTTTGAAAGATAATCTTCCATTTGATAAACCACCAGTTTTTAGTTAAGAGGTGCACCTGATCTTTAGTTCTCTTTCTTTTTGTTGTTTTTATAGTATTTATAATTAATCTATTCTCTTTTCCCAGAGCATCGCGATTTTGAAAGGCCGATGGCGAAACTATTGGAACGAGACGATTTGCCTCTACCGAGTAAAGGCAAGAATCACTTATAGAGACCCTCTTCCTGTCGTGACAAACCTATTTAACAGAGGAGAGGGCTCTTGCGCGGGAAATGACCGAATGGGAGTCGGACTTCACGGGCTCTTTCAGCAGCTACCTCTCCCCAGGCTGCCAGATCTGCCGCCAGGGCGCATCCCTGGTCTTATTCGTTACTGGGATCTGCGAGAGGGACTGCTTCTACTGCCCCCTATCGACGGAGCGGCACGATAGAGACGTCGTCTACGCCAACGAGCGACGGGTGGGGTCCGACCTGGACATAATCGAAGAGGCGAAGGCCATCGGCGCCCTGGGGACGGGGATCACCGGGGGCGAGCCCCTGTTGAAGAGGAATCTCGTTCAGAGGTCGATCCGATCCCTGAAGCGGGAGTTCGGGGAGGACCACCACATCCACCTCTACACCGGAGCGAGACCCGGCCCCTCTTCTCTTCGGAAGCTCGCTGAGGCAGGGCTCGACGAGATCAGGTTCCATCCGCCGACCTCCGAGTGGTCGGAGACGGGATGGCTCGGCGAGGCCCTCCAGAATGCGAAGTCCGCAGGGCTCCTGGCGGGGGTCGAGATCCCGGCCATAGGCCCCGCCCCCGGCGTAGTCGAGGCGGTTTTGAAGAATGACGCCTTCCTGAACCTGAACGAGCTTGAGTTCTCCGAGACGAACCAGTCGGCTCTTCTGGCTCTCGGGTTCAAATCCCAGGATTACGGCTGCGGCGCCGTCGGGAGCGAGTCCGTTGCCCTGGACCACTTTCTAGTCGAGGGGCTGAAGGTCCACTACTGCACCTCAGCCTTCAAGGACGCGGTCCAGCTCCGGGAAAGGCTGAAGCGGCGGGCGGAGAGGACGGCCCGTCCCTTCGACCTCCCCACCGAGGACGGAACTCTCATCTATGGCGTGATCGAGGCCGTCGATCGGGCCGGAGCCGGAGGCCTCGGTCTCACCTCGGCCGTGGAACGGCTGGCGGGGCTGGGGGTGCCGGAGGAGATGTACACCCTCGCCGAGGGGAGGATCGAGATCGCCGGCTGGATACTGGAGGATATCGTCTCCGACCTCGACGGGACGGAGTGCGACCTCGCCCTGGAGGAGAGGTATCCGATCGAGGGCGGGCCGGTGGTGGAGAGAATACCTTTATAAATCCATAGCTGCAAGTGTAGAGGCGGTGAGCTTACAGGATGGAGGCTAGCGTTCAAAAACATGAAGATCAGATCCGTGAGCGCCTGAAAAATTACCTCAAGCGCGACGGAATGGGCATCCGAAAGGCTGTCCTGAAGCTGTTCTTGCATGACAGGTCTTACACCACTGAGGAAGTTTACACTTATCTGGACAAGGAGGGCTTCGACGTCAGTTATCGGGGCGTCTCGGCGATGGTGGGCCTCATGAACACGCGGCTCGGCATCCTGAGCATCGACGTCTCGGGCGATCACAACGTCTACTCTCTCAAACCCGATCACAAGGTGATCGTCAGCTCAGTTCTCGAAAGCTATTGATTCGTATTGATCCGTATTGATCCGTATCGATTCTGCTTCAGTTGGGCGGCTCCCCCCGCTTCATCCTTCTGAGATATTTCTTGAGGGCATAGTCTGAGAGGAGGTTTATCCCTCTGAGGGCCAGATGCTGGCCGAGCCCCGCCGTCATCCTCTCGCTGTAGTACCGATGCAGAGCTTTCAGGTGGCGGAGATTGTACTCCAGACACGTCCCCACCAGCTCCCAGTGCTCGGGCCTCGCTCTGTCTTTTCCAAAACCTCTCGCGTTTCCTAGACGCGTCTCCCCGATGGGGGTGAAGAAAAGGGGGAGCATCAGGCCGATGTGGTCTTTCAGCGACTCGACCAGCTCCGTCGTCAGGACCACGTCCTCTTCGGTCTCGCCGGGCAGGCCCAGGACGAGGCTTGCCACCGGAAGCCAGGACCGGTCACTGAATAGGCCGTAGCACTCCCTCACCATCTCGGGCCAGATCTCTCGGGGCGCTGGGCTGGTCTTGTTCTTCATGTGCTTTGCAAGGAGCTTGCTGCTCCCGGTCTCGATCCCGATCCAGGCCGACATGTACTTCTGGTCGATCCCGATCCCCACGATCTCGGAGATCTCCACCAGAAGGTCCTGGCTGTGGTAGACCGAGGCGAGGCTCATGTGGGATACGTCGACGGTCCGAGGGCCCAGCTCTTTCACCCGCCGAAAGAGGTCGAGCAGCATCTCTCTGTTAGGCTCTGCTCCCATCGACCCGTACTGGAAGGCATCCTCGGAGTGGAGGATCAGGTCGGTTTGTCCCGCCCCGATGTTCACCTCGGCGTCTTTCAGTATCTTGGAGATGGGCCGATGCCGGGGCCTTCGCATGGTGGGCGAGCAGAAGGAGCAGCCTCTCCAGCAGCCTCGCCCGATCTCGACGATACCCCCGACGGTGGCTCCTCTGTTTACGGGGATCTCGTCGCCGGGGACGATCTCGCCTTCGATCTCTCCTGGGACGTCCTCTCCGGCCACGATACCTCTGCAGACCTGTGGAAAGGTCCTCTCCCCCTCCCCCAGGTAGATGAGGTCGACCCCCACATCCTCGCCCCGGAGCTCCCAGGAGCCGTTTCCGCCGATGACGACCTTTGGTTTGTGCTCTTTTATCAGGGGGTGGCCCAAAAGCTCCAGAAACTTCGTCCTGTTGTAGGGCGCGCCCTTGCCGATCATCTCCTCGATCTCCCGGACGGCGATCTTGCCCATGGGGTCGTCGTGGGTTATCCCCACGATCTCGGTATCGGGTCCAATCGCCTTATCGAGATGGTCGGGATGGGCCACCATCACTTCGTTCCGGGAAAACCCCGCCTCCAGGAGGGCGGCCTCGACTTTCCTCATGCCGCAGGGAGCGAGTATGGCGGAGCCGTCGGGAGCGGCCTCGACGGGCGGGCAGAAGAGCCACTTGAATATCCTCTCTTGAATCATCGATGCCGGGAGGATCGCAGCAAATCCGAGCATCACTCCCCCGTTGTAGTTGCTCATCATGGTGGCGTCGCTGGTGAGGACTATCCTTTTGCCTGACATCTGCCGGCATCATCGCCGTGATCCCAGATAACGGTGTTGAGCCGACTGAGATCCCACAAGTCTTTAATAGATCCCGATTTTAGAGTGGAGGTTTGTGCAGGAGAAATCGTTGTCGGAGATCAACGAACGCATCCGGGACGGCAGCGTTCGGGTGGTCACTGCGGAGGAGATGCCGGATCTGGTGGACGAGCTTGGCACCGATGGTGCGGTGCGCGAGGTGGACGTCGTCACCACCGGCACCTTCGGAGCCATGTGCTCGTCAGGTGTCTTTCTCAACACCGGCCACAGCGATCCGCCGATAAAGATCTCCAAAGCCTGGCTGAACAACGTGGAGGCCTATGGCGGGATCGCTGCCGTGGACCTCTTTTTGGGAGCCACCCAGCCGTCCGAGGACCGGGGAGACGAGTACGGCGGAGCCCACGTGATGGAGGACCTGATATCAGGCAGAGAGGTGGAGCTTCGGGCCCAGGGCGCAGTCACCGATTGCTACCCCCGCCTCGACCTGGAGACGACCCTGAGGCTCGAGGACTTCAACCAGGCCACCATGGTCAACCCGAGAAATTCTTACGAGAGGTATGCCGCGGCCGTCAACTCCACCGAGAGGACGCTTCACACCTACATGGGAACTCTCCTCCCTCGCTACGGAAACGTCAGCTACAGCGGGGCTGGGTGCCTTTCACCGATACCAAACGATCCCGACTTCGAGCAGATCGGTGTCGGGACCAGGATATTCCTCTGCGGCGCCCAGGGCTTCATCGTAGGTTCGGGCACCCAGCACCTGCCTCAGGATGGGTTCTCCACTCTGATGGTGAAGGGCGACCTGAAGGAGATGAACGACGAATTTCTGAGGGCCGCCACCTTCCAGGACTACGGTCCCAGCCTCTACGTAGGTCTGGGGGTCCCCATACCGGTCTTAAACGAAAATATCGCCAAAAAGACGGCCGTGAGAGACAGAGATATCGTTACCGAGATCGTGGACTACGGCGTCCCTCGGCGCGGGCGGCCCACAGTGAGGCGGGTGAACTACGAGCAGCTCTATTCCGGCTTCGTGGAGATCGACGGGACAGAGGTGAAGGCCTCGGCCCTATCCAGTCGCCACATGGCCAGGAAGGTGGCTTCTGCCCTGGGAGACTCCATCAAAAAGGGTGAGTTCCTCCTCTCGGCGCAGGCCGAGCCCCTTCCTGCCGTCGGAAGAAACAGCCCCATGAAGCAGACCAAAGAGTTCCTCCTGGTGGGGGACGTCATGAGCCCCACTGTCGTGACGGTCCGCGAGGAGATCAGCATCAAGGAGGCGGCCCAGATGATCGTCGGCGGGACCTTCGACCACCTGCCGGTCGTCTCGGCGGAGGAGAAGCTGATCGGGATGGTCACCGCCTGGGACATCTCCAAGGCCGTGGCCAGCGACAAGACCTCTCACATCTCAGACATGATGACGAGAAAGGTCTTCATCGCCAGCCCCGACGAGCCCCTGGAGCTGGCGGCCCGAAAGCTCGACCACCACAAGATCTCGGCTCTGCCGGTGGTGGACAAGGACCATCGCGTCATCGGGATGGTAACAAGCGACCACGTCAGCAGGCTCTATGGCAGGAGGCGGTCCCTTTGAAGCTGATGCTCCACGTATCACCCGGGATCGTCCGTAAGCCGATCGTCTCCTCGGTGATTCTGGAGACTAAGGCGCTCATCAACATCGAGCGAGCGAAGGTAGACGCCGTCTCCGGCGAGATCGTAGTCGACGTCGAACCAGGGAAGTGCAGCGAGGTGAAAGCGGCCTTCGAGGAGAAGGGCGTGAGGGTCGTCCTCCTGGAGAACCCGATTATAAAAGACGAGAACGAATGCATCCACTGCGGGGCCTGCATATCGATCTGCCCCACGGGGACCTTCCACTTCGAGGGGTCCGAGGTGGTGGCAGATCCCGGAAAGTGCGTCCAGTGCGGCACCTGCGTCGCTGCCTGTCCTCAGAGGGCGCTGAAGCTGGTCCTGAAGTAGGTTTTCATTCGTCAAGGTCCGGGGCGGGATCGTCGCCGTGGCGCACGCTCCGCCCAATGGGCTTGCCCCCTAATCGGACCAATGCATTTTTTTGATGATGGCTTTGAGCTGTGGAGAGATCCGGTCCGATCCTTCCGGCGGCGCGGAAAAGCAGGGCGACCGCTGTCGAGGGGGCGTAGGACCCCCCCCCGCCGGGCGAGGTGGCCGGGCGGCGAAAAACAGGTGGGCAGCTAAAACGTATTCGTTGAGATATCGCAATTTCATGAGTTTACTCTTCAAGCACCTTCAAAATTAGCTCGACCTGTTGCTTCAACTCTGGCAAATCGTCTTCGACGACGGACCAGATCAGATCCGTGTCCACTTCGAAATAGCGGTGAACCAAAATGTGGCGCATTCCCACGACCTGCTGCCATGGCATCTCATCATGCTCGTCTTTGAGTTCAGACGAGATGGCCCGAGCTGCCTCGCCGATGACCTGGAGGTGATGAAGTATCCAGTTTTGGATCAGCTCGTCGCCTTCGAAGGCGTCGCGCCCTTTGGAGGCATATTTTTCAATTCGCTCTATCGCCTCGGCGATGTCCAAAAGCCGTCTCCTATCGTCCCTCATAGCGCCACGGCTTCTTTTAAAACCTGGTCCCGGATCCGCCGTCGTAGCCCTTTCTCGGTCACGACATCCACGGGGCAGTCCAGAAGTTCCTGAAGGTCCATGAGAAGGCCGCCGAGGTCGAGGAGGCTTCTGCCCGGCTCCATATCGACGAGGAAATCGAGGTCGCTTGCCTCGTCCGCCTCGCCCCTCGCCACCGATCCGAAGACCCTGATGTTGTACGCGCCGTGCTCCGCCGCCGTCTTGAGGATCTCGGCTCTCTTCTCCTTGAGGAGGTCGCTTTTGTCCATGACCCAAACCACCTGATCTATAATTACACACCGTATCTTTTGGTATGTCCACCTTTCGGCCTCGGTAGATCGCTGCCGAAAGGGTCTCAAATCGAGATCATAGATTGGGCCAATCACCCCGGCGGCGCGGAAACGCGGGGCGACCGCTGTCGAGGGGGCGTGGGACCCCCCCGCCGGGCGAGGTGGCCGGGCGGCGAAAACAGGATCGGGGCGGGAAAGGTCGGCTGAATCTTCTCCGCCGATCCTTGGAAAAAGATCGTGCGGACGCTGAAGGCGAAAGATAGATAACTTCAAAGCCTCAATTTAAGTTAGGAGAATATTAGAATGGGATCTGCCGAGATCAAAACCACAAAAACTGAAACAATTCCCCTTGATATGGAAGACGAATTCGTAGCAAGCATAGTTAGGGGCATAGAGGATTACAAAGAAGGGCGTGTGACAGTCTGCCATAATAAAGACGAAGCTTTAAAGCATTTAGATGGCCTGTGAGCGCTTTTAAGGTTGCTGGATGATAACCAAAATAATATTCACCAAGGAATTCGATAGTAATTATAAAAAATTAACACAGAAAAACCGATCTTTAGAAGAAAAGGTGAAAAAGAAGATCGAAAAAATAGCAGAAAATCCTGAAACTGGCGTGCCTAAGAGATATGATTTAAAAGGCGTTCGCGGCGTACATGTTAATCCTTTTGTCATTACTTATGTAATCATCAGAGATGCCATCCTGTTCATAACCATAAACCATCACGACTTGGTGTACGGCGAAACCAGCGCCATTTACTCGCGGTTGATGGAGAGATATCCCGACATCTTGAGCGAAACTCCTGGTGAGTAGAGGAAACATGGCACGACTTTGGCCTCGCGTCGATCGCCCGGCGGCGCGGAAACGCGGGGCGGCCACGTCGAGGGGGCGCGGGACCCCCGCCGGGCGAGGATGGTGGGCGGCGAAAACGGCCGGGGCAAGAAGGGCGGCGGGATCGCTCGGAGCGGGATGTGTGGGCCTTTTGATAATAGAAACAAAATACAAAATCTATCTTTGAGGTTCGACGCTGGACAATATGGGGGCCATTAAACATAGGTGTATTGTGGAAAACGTTTAAAAGCTATCGAAACTATTCGGCAGTCTGAGGGATTACATGGGTATAGAAAATCGACGGAGATTAATATCAGAAATTGAAGATTTGAGGGGCAGCAGATTAATTACGTACATCGTGACAACTAAGCCGGGTATAAGTACCCAAATTGATACTATAGATCTAAGAGAAATTTATGATCACCTTTTAAAAATTGGAAATGTTGAAAAAATAGATCTTTTCATATATAGTCTAGGTGGGACCTCTACAGTCGCATGGGCTCTTACCAACTTAATTAGAGAATTCACAGAGAAGTTTGCAGTAATAGTACCATCTTTCGCGTTCAGTTGTGCCACTTCGATTGCTTTAGGAGCAGATGAAATTGTCATGGGAAAAATGGGTACTTTAGGACCAGTTGATCCATCGGTAGCTAACCCATTTAATCCGGTGATAAGTGGAAAAATTACTCCAATATCCGTTGAAGATATAGGTGGATATGAAGCTCTTTTGAGGGATAAGGCCAAACTAACCAATGAAGATAATTTCACGAATATGTTCAATAGATTATGCATCAAAGTAAATCCCCTAGCTCTTGGAAATGCATATAGGCACTACATTAAAGCAAGAGACGATGCCAATAAACTCCTAGAACTTCACATGGATCCGGAGGGGGATAAAGTACTACTCGAAAAAATTGTAGATACATTGGTAGAAAAGTTATATTTTCATGGGCATCACATCCCTCAATCCGAGGCAAAGAAGATAGGTCTTAAAGCTCAAAAAGCAAGTGATTATCAAACAGATGGTCAAAATTTAGAGGAGCTTATATGGAAATTATATGTTGAATACGAAAATGAACTTGACATGTTATACAAATATGAGGATGATTTGAAAAGTGGTGAAGGCAAACGTATTATTCCCACCAAAATGATAGAATCCAAAGATACTTCGTCTTCATATGTAATTGAGCAAAAATACCTCAAAATTTCTCCAAAACCAGGGACATTTCTCACGCGAGTAAATGACATGCATGCATTGGCAATTCCTATGCAACAAGGATATCACATAATTCCAATCAAACTCCAAGGATCGCCCGCGATTATAGGTAATGACATATACGATAAGAGCGAATCTTCGTATTGGAGAAAATTTGAGACCGACAAAGAACTTTATGAACCGTGTTGAGTTGATTGAGCGCTATAAGGGGTGGGTCCAAATGATTGACTTGTACCAAAACAAAACAGAAACGATTAGCTCCAATGGCAACGTCATTGATCTCAAAAATGACATGCAATCTCAACTAAAGCCAGTTTATATAACTATAGAGAAATGTGTTACAGAACCGGGTGACCCATCCATTTATGTTAAAAAAATTAAATGAGTGACATTTATGCAAACCCATCAGAGGATTTCATCCCATATTATGGTATCAGACTTTGAGAGACGATCAGCATATAGAGATCTATAGAGATCTATCAAAGTATATACAATCTATAATATTAATTATACAAATATAATCCTTCTTTCTTAACTTATATACCATTTTCCTTAAAATTGAGGTTGTCTCAAAAGCCCGGTGAAATCTTCAGCTCGTTTTCGGAGCGCACACTTTCGCACCTCATCTCAAAGGATCTGAAAAAGGTCCATCAGGTCTCGCCACTTTTCGGCAAGGTATGATCTTCTCTCCGAAATCGAGCCCCTCCGGCCCGAAGCCGAAAGCTCACCCCGACGGGCAGAGGATGCAGAGAACTTTGCACAGGTCCTCGTCCAGGGTCTTCAGAGCCTTCCGGATCTTCGCGTCCTTCATCATATCGTTGAGGTAATTGAGCCTGCCGATGACATCGTCGATATTCGCCTCGGACTCCTCCCGCCCCTGCCGGACCGTGGAGTAATATACCTCGCTTTTCTCTCTTCCGACGTCGATCCCGAAGAAGTCGTAATCGAAGAGCCCCTTGTACTCGAGGATGATGGGCTTGTAGATTGATCTCATCCGGGGGATGTAGAAGTCCTCCAGCATCTTTTGGAGTAGCTTGTTATCGACGTAGCCGATGTCGACCCGCAGGTACCCCTTCCCGTGGATGTACCGGGAGTAGAAGGCGTTGTACCGGATGGTGGAGGTGAGGTCGGTCCGCAGCTTCAGCCGAAACTCCCACTCCTCCCCGAACTCGATGACCCCCTCCTGGGTCAGGATGTGCCTCGCCTCTATGGTCAGGCCGTTAAAGAACGCGATGATCACCTGGTCCACGCCGGGCCGCTCCTCGTTGATCATGACCTCCTCCACGCCCCAGCCGAAGACCTCCGTCGCCGCCTCCTTCGTGGACCCCAGAGAGTCGAAACGTCGCAGCATCTCCAAAAGATCGCCCATCTTCTCCATCTGTAATTTGGTGGTCCCCGGCCCTGATAAATATTTTGTCGTATTTTTCTCGCATCCTCTCGCGAAGGGCCTCATCAGATCGTTGGGCTTTTCCTTGGTTGGAGTCGCATATCTTTAATATCCATCCCGACCAGCTATATTTGGTGTAAATAATGATCGAGATTACCGATGCCGCGGCTGAAAAGCTCCTCATGAGCTCGGTGGAGGGGAAGGTCGTCAAGCTCTTCAAGACGAGCAACCCCGGCGATCTGCCCAAGTTCGCCCTGGGCCTGGGCCCCTTCGACGAGAAGGACCTGGTCTTTGAGAGCAACGACGTCAAAGTCTACATCAACCCCAGCGAGTTCGAGGAGCTCCGGGTCGCAGTCATAGACTACGTCGACGACGAGAGGGGACGGGGCTTTGTCGTCATCAAGGGCCAGAACGAGGCCTGCGGCCTCATGAGCTGCGAAGAGTGCGGCAAAGACACCTGCAACCAGTGACCGGCACGGCAAGACACGAAAAGCGAGATGCTTGATTGAGAAGAGCGGCTTGATGTACGGATCTATACGGACCTGCCTTCGACGTCGATGAACTTCTAGAGAAGAAGGGAAGATAGAAGAACCAGAGCCGACCCGATCACGGTGAGGCCGATCGCTGTCCCCACCAGTTTCAGTGCCGGGGCCAGGTCTTCTGTCGAGGGGTCGTCTCCCCCCTCGCCGACGACGTAGACCCCCGGCTTCTCCAGCCTGATCCCCAGGGCACCCGCCGCCGCCGCCATCGGCCAGCCGGAGTTGGGGCTCGGAGTTGCTGCATGATCCCGGAGGGCCGTCTCCATCGTCTCTTTTATTCTGGAGGGCCGGGCCGCGGCGATGATCGGAAGGCTCAGCCTTGCAGGAATCCAGTTGACCAGATCGTCGAGCTTCGCCGAGGCGAAGCCCAGGTTCCTCAGCTCCTCGGTCTTGTACCCGAGCATGCTGTCCAGGGTGTTCGTCGCCTTGAAGGCGAGGGCCGCCTCCACCCCCAAGCCCAGGGGGGAGAAGAGGAGATAGTAGAATAGGGGCGAGACCACGGTGTCGACATAGTTCTCCGAGAGCGACTCGATCACCGCCGAGGTTGCCTGGGTTCTGTTGAGACCATCGGGGTTTCGGCTCACCAGGGCCGGAAGTAGCTTCTTCGCCTGGTCGAAGTCGTTCTCTACGAGGCTTCCGATCTCCTTTGAGGTCTCGAATAGGCACCTTATGGCTATCGTCGACTTGAGGAGGTAGGCCGAGATGAAGACGCCAAGGCTCAAACCGAGGAAGGAAACCCGATCGCCGGCCGCGATCAGAAGATGGCCCGCCACCGCCGCCGAGAGGATGACGAGAAGGGCGACGCCTGCGCCCCAGGCCCTCGAAGGCCTCGCCCGCCTCTTCAAGGCTCCGATCATCCTTCCCATGATCACCACAGGATGAACTCGGGCAGGAGGCTCGCCCAGGATCAGGTCTATGGCGATCGCCAGGAGGAGGACCGTCAGAGTTTCAGGGATCGCAGCGATGGCGGGGATCGCATTGGGGATCATATCCGGCTCGTCCTAGCTCTTCCTTTCTTAGGGATCTCCGCCTTCTGGCAGGTCATAGCCTCTTCTCCACCTCTTTCCAGATCTCCTCCAGGTCGTCGCCCCGGATAAGCCCTTCCATCACCCTCTCCGCCACCTCGGGCAGATGGATCACCACGCAACCCTCGCACGACCATTCGCCATCTGCCATGCGACCCCCGGTCCTCTCGTCAGTGCAGGGGTAGAAGGGACAGAAACAGAAGGTGCAGTCCTGGTCGGGAAAGTGGCAGGGGTAGCGATCGCAGCTCACCCTTTCCATCCCAGCACCTTCTCCAGGGCCAAAACAAGCCTCTCATTCTCCTCTCTATTCCTGACCGCCACCCTGACGTAGTCCTCTCCGAGGCCGAAGGACCTGCAGTCTCGCACTAGAACCCTCTCCGACTTCATCCTCTCGACCAGATCGGACGATCGAATCCCTGTGGGCTCCACCCCCACCAGGATGAAGTTGACGGAGCTATCAACCGGATCGAGGCCCAAGCGTCTCAACTCTCCGGAGAGCCAAGCCAGCTCCTCCTTTATGACCTGCCTGCTTTTGGCCAGATGGTCTTCTTGGGCGAGAAGGTAAGCTCCGGCCGCCGAGGCGAGGGAGCTTATGCTCCAAGGAAGGCGGGTCTTGTTCATCACCTCTGCCAGATGATCTCCGGCGACGCCAAAGCCGAGCCTTATCCCCGGAACCCCGAAGGACTTGGTGAGGGACCTTATGACGAAGAGGTGCTCCATCCTCGGAGCCATCTCCGCCACGGTCTGGTCGGGGTCCGAGAGCTCGATGAAGGCCTCGTCCACAAATAGAAAGGTCTCCGCCCTCTCGCACCTTTCGGCAAGATCCGCGATCGCGGATCTGGGGAGGAGGATTCCTGTGGGGTTATTGGGGTTGCAGATGAAGGCCGCCTTCGCCTCCTCCAAGAGGGCATCATCCAGAAAATCTTTCGGGTCTTTTGGGGTTTTGATCCCCCTTGGGACGTGAACGATCTCTGCCCCGAAGAGGCGGGACTGGGTCTCATACTCGCCGAAGGTCGGCGATGTGATCAAGACTTTGTCCCCCTCCTCGATCAGGGCCTCTGCGAAGAGCCTCATCAGCTCCGAGGAGCCGTTTCCGGGAACTACGTTCTTTGGGTCGACCCCCACGAACTTTGCCGCGGCCCACCTAAACTCGACGTAATCGTTGTCGGGATAATGGCCAACGCTCTTCATCTCCCCCAGGATCAGGTCCTCCAGAGGGGGATGGCCCAGCGGGTTTATGTTGGCGCTGAAGTCCAGGAGTTCTTCCTGGTCGAGGTCCAGGACCGAGGCCGTCGCCCTTATCCTTCCGCCGTGGTGGCAGGCCTCGGCCTCTGCGAAGCTCTTTCTGATATGCATCGACGATCGATTCCCTCTCCAGCCTTAACGCATTTCAACCTGGCGGATTAATCTCAACCTGGATAGATTTTTATCAATTTAGATGGATATCCTCCAATCAAAACATAACCCTTAATTTTTAGCATTAAATTACCGTCACGATTTCACAAACTTAAATGTATATGTGTTCTAATCAATAATCTGAACAATAATATTCACATTATACTAGTTTGTAATCCGAAAGGGTTTTATGTTCTACAGGCGACTACCGAGCAAACCAGAGTATAGAAGGAGGTCAAGCATGGATAAGATGGAAGGCAGCTTTGCCGTTGAGGACATGCAGAATGTCCAGATCAACATAGGCGAGATCGTGAAGGAGGTGGAGGAGTGGGACCAGCCCATGGGCCCCTTCCCCTATCCGAGCATCGCCACGCTCCGGGACTGGGACTTCAAGCTCATAAACAGGTACAAGGTGTTCTACTCACCCATCTGTGATCGGTGCACCCTCTGCACCTACGGTCCCTGCGACCTGACGGGAGACAAAAGGGGCGCCTGCGGCATAGACCAGGCAGCCCAGCAGGGGAGGATCGTGCTTCTGGCGGTCCTGATGGGCTGCACAGCTCACTGTGCTCACGGCCGACACCTCTACCACTGGACCCTAGAGCGGTTCGGGGACCTGCCCTTCAAGATGGGCGACGAGATCCTGGTGGACGCGCCTCTGACCAGGACGATAGCCGGCATCAAGCCCAAGACCCTGAAGGAGTTTGGTCCCGTTCTGAGCTACGTCGAGGAGCAGGTGGCTCAGCTTCTGGCATGTACCCACACCGGCCAGGAAGGAAATTACAAGGACTTCGAGTCGAAGGCCCTCCACGCTGGAATGCTCGACTCCCTGGGCAAAGAGGTCTCAGACCTGATCCAGATCATCGCCTACGACATGCCCCGCGGGGACGAGGACGCGCCCCTGGTGGAGTGCGGGATAGGAACCCTGGACAAGAACAAGGCGATCCTGATCACCTACGGCCACAACTTAGCGGGCTCTGCAGAGGCTATGTTCTACGCCGAGGACAACAGCCTTTGGGACAAGGTCGACATCGGCGGCGTATGCTGCACGGCCATCGACAACACCAGGATCGGCGAAGGGCTCGGCTACCCTGAGGAGATCCAAACCAAGTACAGGATGGTAGGGACCAAGGCCAAGATCGCCGGAGCCATGGGCTGGTGGAGGAAGATGATCCGAGCCGGCATCATGGACTGCGTCATGGTCGACGAGCAGTGCGTCTATACCAACGCCCTTGAGGAGTGCCAAGAAAAGAAAGTGCCCCTGATCGCCACCAACGAGAAGATCATGCTCGGCCTGCCGGACAGGACGAATGATCCCGTAGACGAGATCGTCGACGACCTGGTCAACTTCAGGATGCCCGGCGTCGCCATCATCGACCCGGTCAAGGCTGGTGAGGTGGGCGTCAAGACCGCCATCGCGGTCAAGCCGAAGCGGGCCGAGGAGGCAAAGAAGACCTTCATCACCGAGGATGAGTTCAAGAAGTACGCTGAGTCCTGTACCTACTGCCACTCCTGTCAGTTCGTCTGTCCCCCTCACATCAAGATAGGCGACGTCGTCCAGGAGGCAGCGAAGGGCAACCTCGAGCCTCTCAGTTCGACCTACGAGATCTGCGTCGGGTGCGAGAGGTGCGAGCAGGCCTGTCCCCAGGATATACCGATCCTCAGCCTCTTCGCCTACGCCAACCAGGAGTACATCAAAAACCAGAAGTTCAAGATGAGGGCCGGAAGAGGTCCCGTCAAGGACACTGAGATCAGGCGTGTGGGCGCACCTCTGGTTCTGGGAACGATCCCCGGGGTCATCGCCATCATCGGCTGCGCAAACTACCCGAACGGCACCAAGGAGTGCTACGACATCGCCCGCGAGTTCGTCGATCGAGGCTTCATCGTGGCGGCCACCGGCTGCATGGCCATGGACATGTCCCTCTATACCGACGAAGAGGGGAAGACGATCTGGGAGCAGTTCCCCGGGGGCTTTGACGGCAGGAACATCTGCAACATCGGTAGCTGCGTCGCCAACGCCCACCTTCACGGCGCGGGAATAAAGGTGGCCACCATCTTCGCCGGCAGAAACGAGAGGGCGAACTACGACGACATCGCCGACTACATCCTCTCCAAGGTGGGAGCTTGCGGCGTCGCCTGGGGTGCCATGTCTCAGAAGGCGGCCTCCATCGCCACCGGGTTCAACCGGCTCGGCGTTCCCGCGGTCGTCCAGCCCCACAGCGTCATGTACAGGAGAGCCTTCCTGGGCAGGACCGACAAGAAGGAGGACTGGGAGATCATCGACGCGAGGGACGGCTCTAAGGTCTACTGCGAGCCCGCGCCCGAGCACCTCCTCTACGTCGCCGAGACGAAGGAAGAGGCCATGATGATGATGGCCAAGCTCTGCTTCAGGCCCAGCGACAACAGCCAGGGCAGGATGATCAAGCTGACCCACTACTGTGACATCTGCATGAAGTACTTCGGATGCATGCCCCCAGACTGGCCCATATACGTCCGGCACGCCTCAGACCTTCCCCTCAAGTGGAAGGAGGATATGATGAAGGAGCTGGAGTCGAAGTACGGCTGGGAGATCGACTGGAAGAGGAAGGCGATCGTCAGCGGTCCGATAAGAAAGGTGGACGTCAGCTTCGATCCCACGAACATCGAGAGGAAGATCAGGACGAAGAAGTGAGGAGGCGATAAAAATGGCAGTCGACACTACCAAGAATGCTGTTCCCTTTGAGATGGCCCAGATACC
>Ga0272442_10002162_pt1 | contig 28878 bp, 25 predicted proteins | sample SSMForm2O_FD_200262 | JGI IMG/M metagenome (GOLD analysis project Ga0272442, IMG submission 200262) | Marine sediment archaeal communities from Little Sippewissett salt marsh, Falmouth, MA, United States - SSM-Form-2O | ecosystem: Environmental > Aquatic > Marine > Wetlands > Sediment ...
ACCCGGTCGAGCACCGCCCGGCCGTCGAGGTCGTCCTCACCGTGCTGCACGCCGGAGGCAAGTTCGGTGGAAGCGGCTACAAGGTGTCGGGCGGCCTGCATGGCGTCGGCGTGTCCGTGGTCAACGCTCTGTCCGGGCGCCTGGAGGCGGAGGTGCGCCGCGACGGGTTCACGTGGCGGCAGGCCTACGAGTTCGGCGAGCCGGTCGGCCCCCTGGAGAAGGGGGAGCCCACGGACGAAACCGGGACGACCATCACCTTCTGGGCGAGTCCTGACATCTTCGAGACGATCAACTACTCGTTCGACACGCTGACGACACGGCTGCGCGAGATGGCGTTCCTCAACAAGGGGCTGCGGATAGTCATCCGTGACTGGCGCCCGGTCGCTGCGGAGGCGGACGAGGCGATCGACGAGGTCACTGGTGCCATCCCCGTGATCACCGACGCGCAGATAGAGGAGGCGGGCGGCCAGGCCGAACCCGGTGATGACGACGGGCTTCCCCGCGAGGTCAGCTATCGCTACCACGGCGGGCTGGTCGACTACGTAGGACACCTCAACCGCGGTCGCGATGCCGCGCACCCCTCCATCATCGCGTTCGACGCGGACGAGGGAACCGATGGCGGGATGAGCCTCGAGGTGGCCATGCAGTGGAACACCGGTTTCTCCGAGCGCGTGCACACCTTCGCCAACACGATCAACACCCACGAGGGCGGTACCCACGAAGAAGGTTTCCGGGCAGCCCTCACCAGCATGGTGAACCGGTTCGCCCGCGAGTGGGGGGTGCTGCGCGAGAAGGATCCGAAGCTCACCGGCGACGACGTACGCGAAGGCCTGACGGCGATCGTCAGCCTGAAGATCGCCGAACCGCAGTTCGAGGGCCAGACGAAGACCAAGCTCGGCAACACCGAGGCGAAGTCCTTCGTTCAGACGGTCGTCAACGATCGCCTCAGCGCGTGGTTCGAGCAGAACCCGACCGAGGGCAAGGACATCGCCCGCAAGGCGCAGCAGGCGTCGTCCGCGCGGATCGCCGCGCGCAAGGCTCGCGACATCGCACGGTCGCGCAAGGGCCTGCTGGGGGGATCGGGTTTCGGCAAGCTCGCAGACTGCCAGTCCACCGACCCGGCCGAGAGCGAGGTCTTCATCGTCGAGGGTGACTCGGCCGGCGGCTCGGCGAAGGGCGGCCGCGACCCGCGCATCCAAGCGATCCTGCCTATTCGCGGCAAGATTCTCAATGTAGAAAAGGCTCGCATCGACAGAATCCTCCAGAACACCGAGGTTCAGTCGATCATCACCACCCTGGGTACAGGGATCCACGACGACTTCGACATCGCTCGCCTCCGCTACTTCAAGATCATCCTGATGGCGGACGCCGACGTCGACGGCCAGCACATCCAGACGCTGCTGCTCACGCTCCTGTTCCGCTTCATGCGACCCATCATCGAGGCGGGCCACGTCTATCTGGCCCAGCCACCGCTGTACAAGATCAAGTGGAGCCAGGGAGAGCACGAGCTGGCCTACTCCGACGCGGAGCGGGACGCGCTGCTCGCCGCGGGCACCGAGGCTGGACGCAAGCTCCCCGCTCAGGCGCCGATCCAGCGGTACAAGGGACTCGGCGAGATGAACGCCGACGAGCTGTGGGAGACGACGATGGACCCGCAGCAGCGCATCCTGCTGCAGGTCACCCTCGACGACGCCGCCGCGGCCGACGAGGCGTTCTCGGTGCTGATGGGCGAGGACGTCGAGAGCCGGCGTGCCTTCATCCAGCGCAATGCACGCGACGTCCGCTTCCTGGACATCTGAGGCAGGGACGCCGATGACCGAACCCACGACGACACCGCCAGGCGCCGGAGACGGCTCCGACGACGGAGGTGGACCGGACCCCCGCGTTCGGGGCATCGACCTGCAGTCGGAGATGGAGCGGTCGTACCTGGACTACGCCATGAGCGTGATCGTCGGGCGCGCTCTGCCCGACGTTCGTGACGGCCTCAAACCCGTGCACCGACGCGTGCTCTACGCGATGTACGACGGCGGGTACCGACCCGACCGGGGCTACAACAAGTGCTCACGCGTCGTCGGCGACGTCATGGGTCAGTACCACCCGCACGGCGACTCGGCGATCTACGACACCCTCGTGCGGCTGGCTCAGCCGTGGTCGCTGCGCTACCCCCTCGTGGACGGTCAGGGCAACTTCGGTTCCCCGGGCAACGACCCGCCGGCCGCCATGAGGTACTGCGTCGTCGGTGACACCCGGGTGCGCACCGTCGACGGAACCGTCCGGATCGCTGACATCGTCCCGAACGCGTCGCCGAACTCGGACACACCGATCGACGTGAAGGTGCTCGACCGCAACGGCAACCCGGTGTCTGCCAGCGCGTTCTTCCACTCGGGGCACCAGCGAACCCGAGGTGTGCGAACGAGCCGCGGGTACACGTTGACCGGTTCGGGGAATCACCCGATCCTCTGCCTGGTCGACCTGGGAGTACCGACGCTGCTGTGGAAGATGCTCGACGAGCTCGTGCCCGGCGACATCGCGGTGCTGTCCCGGGTTCGCGCTGAGGACCAGTCGACGGCGTGGGGCCAGATGGACTCGATGGGTCGGCTGGTCGACAGCGGGCCCGCCACCCTGGTGGAGGCCGGGTCAGAGCAGCAGTCGATCCCGGATGCGGTGTGGCGCATGGGGTCGGATGACAAGGCCACGTTCCTCGCCTCCCTGTTCGCCGGCGACGGTTGCCGCTCTGAGCTGAATGGTGAAGCGGTGCAGGTCAGCTACGCCACGAGGAGCGCCACCCAAGCTGGCGATGTCCAACGCATGCTGCTCGAGCTCGGAGTGCTCAGCACGCAGGTACGCGACGCGTCCGGCGAGCACACGGTGGTCGTGTCCAACCGCACCGACGTATCCGCGTTCGTCGACCGCGTCGGCGTCGTCGAGGCCGCGGGGCAGGCAGCCAGGCAGCGGTCGATGCCTGTCGCCGGCACACCGTCGCGCTCACTGTTCAGCGATCATGTCCCGTTCCTGGCCGACTTCCTGCGTCGAGAGGGTGCGCCGTCACGGGCCGACCTCGACTGGCTGAACCGCCACCTCGTCGACCGGGTCGACTGGTGGCAGACCCACGGCGAGCAGATTCGCGCTCACCTCACCGCGGAGGCGGCGGCCGTCGCCGAGCCGCTGGTCGACGGTCGCTACGCCTACGACACCATCGTGGAGGTCGAGGACTCTGGGATCGCCCCGGTCTACAGCCTTCGCCTCGACACCGACGACCACGCCTTCCTCACCGACGGCTTCATCAGCCACAACACCGAGTGCCGCCTCGCCCCGCTGGCCATGGAGGTCGTGCGGGACATCGACCAGGACACGGTCGACTTCCGGCCCAACTACGACGGGCGGGCCCAGGAGCCGTCGATCCTGCCCAGCCGGTTTCCGAACCTTCTGGTCAATGGCAGCGCGGGCATCGCGGTCGGTATGGCCACCAACATCCCCCCGCACAACGTGCGTGAGGTCGCCGCGGGTGTGGCGTGGGCGCTGGACAACCCTGACGCGGGTCGCGTGGAGCTGCTCGAGGCGCTGATGGAGCGCATCACGGGCCCGGACTTCCCGACGGGCGCACTGATCGTCGGCAACCAGGGAATCCACGAGGCGTACCGCACCGGGCGCGGCTCGATCACCATGCGGGCCGTCGTCGAGGTCGAGGAAGACAGCAAGGGGCGCACCAGCCTGGTCGTCACGGAGCTGCCGTACCAGGTCAATCCCGACAACCTCGCTGTCAAGATCGCCGAGCTGGTGAACAGCGGACGGCTCGCAGGTATCGCCGACATCCGCGACGACACCTCCAGCCGCACCGGCCAGCGCCTGGTCATCATCCTCAAGCGGGACGCCGTCCCGATGGTCGTGCGCAACAACCTGTTCAAGCACACCCAGCTGCAGGACACGTTCGGCGCCAACATGGTCGCGCTCGTGGACGGGGTCCCCCGCACGCTGTCGCTCGACGCCTTCGTCCGGCACTGGGTCGCCCACCAGATCGAGGTGATCCGTCGACGCACCGAGTTCCGCTTGCGCAAGCGTCGCGAACGACTGCACATCGTTCGGGCGCTGATCAAGGCGATCGATGTGATCGACCAGGTGATCGCGATCATCCGTGGCAGTGCCTCGGCTGCGGCGGCCTCGGGTGCGCTGCAGGAGTTCCTCGAGATCGACGAGATCCAGGCACGGGCGATCCTGGACCTCCAGCTCCGCAAGCTGGCTGCCCTGGAGCGCCAGGAGCTCATCGACGAGTACGAGACCCTGGTGGCCGAGATCACCGATCTCGAGGACATCCTCGCCCGCGACGAGCGCAAGCGGTCGATCGTGCGGGACGAGCTCGGCGAGATCGTCGAGCGGTACGGCGACGAGCGACGCACTCGCATCATCCCGGGGGAGGGTGGCCTGAGCGACTCCGACCTCATCCCCGTCGAGGACGTCGTCGTCACGCTCACCCGCGGCGGGTACGTCAAGCGCACCCGCGCCGACCTCTACCGCTCGCAGAAGCGTGGCGGGAAGGGCGTGCGGGGCGCGCAGCTGCGCGGTGACGACGTCGTGTCCCACCTGATCGCGACCAGCACGCACCACACCCTGATGTTCTTCACCGACCGGGGACGGGTGTTCCGGGTCAAGGCCTACGAGGCGCCGGAGGCCGCCCGGGACGGGCGCGGGATGCACGTGGCGAACATGCTCTCCCTGCCCGCTGACGAGTCCGTCGCGCAGGTGCTGGCCATCGAGGACTACGAGCAGATGCCCTACCTGGTGCTCACCACCCGGCGCGGCTTGGTCAAGAAGACGCGGCTGACGGCCTACGACACCCGGCTGTCCGGGGGGATCAAGGCCATCGCCCTGGGCGAGGACGACGCGCTCATCGGCGCCCATCTCATGACGGGGGACGACGAGCTGCTCCTCCTGTCTCGTCGGGGGATGGCCATCAGGTTCACCGCGGACGACGCTGCCCTGCGCCCGATGGGTCGCGACACCCGCGGGGTGCTCGGGATGAAGTTCCGACACGGCGACGAGCTGTTGGCGTCCACCGTCGTGGGAGCCGACTTGGACGAGGACGCGACCTTCGTCTTCACGGTGACCGACGGCGGTTACGCCAAGCGCACCCCGGTCTCGGACTACCGCACGCAGAACAGGGCCGGCCTCGGGCTGAAGGCAGCGCGCCTCACCGAGGAGCGGGGAAGCCTGGTCGGCGCCCTCGCGGTCGGCGACGGGGACGAGGTGCTCGCCATCAGGGCCACCGGGGCCGTGACACGAAGCCCGGTCGCCGGAGTTCGACCCACGGGACGTGACACGATGGGGGTGACCTTCGTGGACGTCGCATCCGATGACGCGGTTGTGGCGATCGCGCGGGTCGTGGACGAGGACGTCGACGACGACGTGGACGAGGACGTCGCCACGGCCGAGACAACCAGTGATGTCGCTGAGATTGGCATGACGGGCGACGTCGGGGAGGATGCGTAGCTGTGACGAGCAGCCCACGGCGATCGACGGGCGTCGAGACCGACGACGTGACGCAGCCCCCTGCCGTCCACGACGAGGTGGACGCCCTTGCTGACGAGTCGACTCCCTCCTCCCAGGGCGCGGATGCCGACGTGGACGCGGAGACGGCTGCACGAGAGGCTGTCAGCAGCGAGAACGACGAGAAGCCCACCGATGTGACTGGCGGACCCGACGAGGGTCCAGCCACCGACCCCCACGGCCTCCCCCCGGTGGACGGCGATGCGGACAGCGAGCCGACGACGTCGGGCCCTGGCGTCGCCGGTCCCCTTGACGCGAGCGCCGGCGGTGCGGCCACCGGTTACAGCGCTACCGACGCCTCGATCCAGCAGGCACCGGCACTGGTGCCTCCACCGGCGCCCGAGCAGCCCAGCCGGGTGCGACCTGCCGTTCGCCGCACCGGAAAGGTGCGCAAGGCCCGTCTCCGCCTGCTTCGCGTCGAACCCTGGTCGGTGATGAAGAGCGCCTTCGTGCTCTCGATCGCCATCGGCATCACGTTGGTGGTGGCGGCCGCGACGCTGTGGTCGGTCATCGACGCCGCCGGCGTCTTCGAGGTCGTGGGAACCCTCATCACCGACCTCACCGAGTCGGAGTCCAGCACGGGCATCGAGGTGCAGGACTATGTCGGCTTCTCCCGCGTCGTCGGACTGGCCACGGTCATCGCGGTGGTCGACGTCGTGCTGCTGACGGCCTTGGCGACGCTGTTCGCCTTTCTCTACAACCTGTCCGCAGCGCTTCTCGGTGGTTTCGAGGTCACGCTCGCCGAGGACGACTAATCTGCTGGACCGCCTGCGCAGCCGACCTCGGGCCGCACGTGCCGGCGCTTCGCTGCCGTCGGCGGCTGTGAGGTACCGTTGTGCGCTGCCCCGGGCCTATAGCTCAGACGGTTAGAGCGCTTCCCTGATAAGGAAGAGGTCACTGGTTCAAGTCCAGTTAGGCCCACGTGAAGAAGATCGTCGTTCTCGCTGTCCTCGCCGGTGTCGGCTACCTCGGGTACAAGAAGTGGGCTGCGCAGCAGGAGGAGAACGACGTCTGGTCGCAGGCCACCGACCCCGTGCCGCCTCGCGACCTGCGCTGAGACCCACCACCAGCGGCACATGTCGGCGACCCCGACGTGTGCTAGGCTATATCCGCAGGTCAGAGGCCTATTCATAGCCTGGCCGAAGTCCGCCGGGGGACGTAGCTCAACTGGCAGAGCACCGCCTTTGCAAGGCGGGGGTTAGGGGTTCAAGTCCCCTCGTCTCCACTCCTCGCGCCCGGCAGTGGCGTGAGCCTGCCGGGCCGGCCCGGACAGGCTCACGCACCTCGACTACTGCTTCTCGGCCTCGTCAGCAGCGGCGTCCGCTGCGGCCTCGGCCTGGTCGGCTGCGTCACTGACGGCGTCGGCGGCAGCGTCAGCCTTCTTCTTCGTGCCCCCTGCCGCTTCCTCCGCCGCGTCTGCGACAGTCTCGGCGGCCGTGTCGGCCTTCTCGGCGACGGTGTCGGTCGCCGCCTGGGCCGACTCGGACACCGTGCCGGCAGCATCGGCAGCCTTGCGGCTCCAGTCGGTGGAGGGCGTGCTGTCCCAGCCGCCGGCGCTCTCCCAGGCATTGGAGTCCGACGAATCCATCAGCTTCTTGGCGATGACGGCACCGGCTGCTGCCAGTGCTCCGACGAAAACGATCTTCTTGAACGCACCCATGCGTCGATCCTCTCTCTTCACAGCGGATACCCCATCCGATCATGGTCGACCCGGCAGGTCCAGAGCGGGGGTGACAAACTAGGGATCCCGTCGTCCGTCGATGCCGAGACGATCATTCGAGGAAGGTAGTCGTTGTGCCTGAACTGCCCGTCGCAACCCTGTCCACCAACTACGGCGACATCGCCATCACCCTGTTCGAGAACCATGCCCCCAAGACGGTCCGGAACTTCATCGAGCTGGCCGAGGGCTCGAAGGAGTGGGTCGACCCCCGCACTCGTCAGCCATCGACGCAGCGCTTCTACGACGGGTTGGGATTCCACCGGGTGATCCCCAACTTCATGATCCAGGGCGGGTGCCCCCTGGGGACGGGTACCGGCGGGCCCGGCTACACGTTCGCTGACGAGTTCCACCCCGAGCTGTCCTTCGACCGTCCCTACCTGCTGGCGATGGCCAACGCCGGCCCGGGCACCAACGGCTCGCAGTTCTTCATCACCGTTGCGCCCACCGCGTGGCTGACCAACAAGCACACCATCTTCGGCGAGGTGGCCGACGCCGACAGCCGTGCCGTCGTGGACGCCATCGCCGCCGTGCCGACGGGACGGCAGGACCGCCCGAACGAGCCGGTCGTCATCTCGACCGTCACCATCGAACGGCCGGCGTCCTGACCGAGGCGAGCCCCAGCCGAGAGCCGGCCGCACCACCGCGCTGCTACCGGCATCCCAACCGTGACACCCGCATCCGGTGCACCCGGTGCTCGCGACCGATCTGCCCGGAGTGCATGGTGCAGGCGCCGGTCGGATTCCAGTGTCCCGCGTGCGTCTCCGAAGGTGCGAGCCGTGTGCCACCGGTGCGCACCGCGCTGGGCGGGGTCGCTCGGCGCCAACCCAGACGTGCAACGCAGGTGCTGATCGCCGCCAACGTGGTCGTGTACGGGTTGACACTCATCAGCGCCGACAGGCTGATCACGGACTACGGCATGCTGGGCGTCGCCATCGCATCCGGGGAGTGGTGGCGCCTGCTGACCGCTCCCTTCCTGCACGCCGGTCTCTGGCACGTGGGGCTCAACATGCTTGCCCTGTGGGTGCTCGGCGGCGTCGTGGAGCCGCTCATCGGCCGATGGCGGTTCGTCGCGGTCTACGCCGTATCAGCACTCGGCGGGACAGTGGCGTCGTACGCCTTCTCGAGCCCGGTGGTGTTCTCCGTGGGAGCGTCAGGCGCTGTCTTCGGCCTGCTCGGCGCCACCCTGGTCGTGATGCGCCGGCTCAACCGCGACGTCTCGGGCGTGGTGGCACTGCTGCTGGTCAACGTGGCCATCGGCTTCGCGATCCCCTCGATCGACTGGCGTGCGCACCTGGGCGGGCTGCTCGCAGGGGCCCTCGTCACCGCTGCGATGGTGGCGGCTCCACGCCGGTACTCCGCAGCGGCGGCCTGGGCGGCGGCGGCTGTACTGATCGCGGCAATGGCATGGGTCGTCGACTGGCGGACCGCACAGATCCTGGCCCTGGCTGCCTAGGCACATCCCCGGGCAACCGCGCCACTGACGTGCGGTGTCGAGCCAGGTTATCCACAGGGCTTGTCCACAGTGTTGATGAATGACACCGATGTAAGCAGGGCGGTGGACGGTGCTCTCCGACGTCGGCCCGCTTCCCCGACGCCTACTTCCACCGGGTGAAGACGAGGAACCCGGCGACGATCAGACCCATCCCGACCAGCAGATTCCAGTTGCCCAGCGAGCTGATCAGGCCGATGGATGACCCAGCGACGTAGTAGACGACGATCCAGAGCAGGCCGAGGATGAGCAGCGCCGAGCCGGTGATCGGAACCCACCGGCCGCTGGGAGCGTCAGCGCCGACGTCGGGGCTGCTCGGCTGCGACCTCGGCGAGGACTTCTTGCGGCGACGGGACTCTGGCACCCGTCTAGCCTAGTTGTGCACACGACAGGAGGCACAGTGGCGACGACACGAGGCTGGCACGGTAGCGCCGTGCTGGTGCTGGGTGCTGCGGGGCTCCTCATCGCCGCAGGGATCTCGCTGGCCGACACCGGTGCGGTCGATGCCAGCCGCGGCGCCGACCTGCTCGACCTGGTGGCCTCCGAGACCGAACGGGTCGCCGACCTCGAGGAGCGGTCGGCCGAGCTGACCGAGCAGGTTGAGGGGCTGACCAGAGCAACTGCGCAGGACCCAGGCGGCGACATGGCCGCCGATCTCGCGGTGCAGGCCGACCTGGCCGGGTTCGCTGACGTCACCGGCCCGGGGCTCACCGTCTCGCTGAGCGATGCTCCCGTGCCCGACGACCTGACCGATCTGCCCGACGGGACGACACCGGACGACTTCGTGGTGCATCAGCAGGACGTCGAGGCCGTGGTGAACGCGTTGTGGACCGGCGGCGCAGAGGCGATGCAGATCATGGACCGGCGCATCACCAGCGTGAGCGCTGTGCGCTGCGTGGGCAACGTAATCATTCTCGATGGTCAGGTGTACTCGCCGCCGTTCGACATCACCGTCATCGGCGACCCCTCACGGCTCGGCAACGCTCTGGATCGCTCCGAGCAGGTGCAGATCTACCGAGACTGGGCCGAGTTCATCGGACTCGGGTATGAGGTCGCCGAGCATGACGAGGTCACCCTCCCGGGGGCCACGGCGCCGACCGGGCTGTCGCTGGCCACTGCGGTGGATGGGTGAGCGCGTTGCGCCCGACGGTCCTCGTGGTCGACAACTACGACAGCTTCGTGTTCAACCTGGTGCAGTATCTCGGCCAGCTCGGCGCCGACTGCGAGGTCCGACGCAACGACGACGTCAGCTCGCGTGACGCGGCGGGCGTCGACGGTGTGCTGCTCTCACCGGGTCCGGGCACGCCCGAGACGGCCGGGGCGTGCGTGGACATGGTGCGCGAGCTCGCCGGTGACGTCCCGGTGCTCGGGGTGTGCCTCGGGTTGCAGGCCATCGCCGTCGCGTTCGGCGCCACGGTCACGCGGGCACCGGAGCTGCTGCACGGCAAGACCAGCACGGTGCACCACGACGGCACCGGCGTGCTCCGCGGGGTGTCCGACCCGTTCACCGCGACGCGCTACCACTCGCTGGCGGTCGAGGAATCGACCCTTCCCGACGAGCTCGTGGTGACCGCCCACAGCGCGAGCGGGGTGGTCATGGCAGCCCGCCACCTCACGCTGCCCGTCGAAGGCGTGCAGTTCCACCCCGAGTCCGTGCTCACCGAGTCGGGCCACCTCATGCTCGCCAACTGGCTGGCCGACTGCGGTGACAGCGGCGCCCCGCAACGGGCCGCCGGTCTCGCCCCAGTGGTCCACCGCGGCAGCACCTCGCTGCCGCTCCCCGCGCCCACGGGCTGAGACCCCGCTCAGGGAGCCGGCGCCGTGGCAGCCGGCGCGTCCGTAGGCGCAGGCGGCTCCGGGGTCGGCTCGGGCTCGGGCGTGGGCTCGGGAGCCGGCTGCACCGCAACGGTGATGGCCACCCTGCTGCCGACGCTCACCTCGGTCCCCGCTCCGGGGGCCTGGAAGAGCACGGTGCCGGGGGAGGCGGAGTCGGACTCCTCGTCCGTGGACAGCACCTCGAACCCAGCCTGGGTCAGGATGGCGGTCGCTTCCGCCTCCGGGAGTCCCTCGACGTTGGGCACCTGCACCGTCCCACTGGACGCGACGAGCACCACCGACGAACCGACCTCGACCTCGCTGCCCTCCGGAGGGTTCACCTCCAGGACGGTTCCCTCCTGCTCGTCGCTCGGCTCCTCGCGGACCTCCTCGATCTGCAGCCCAGCCTCGGTGAGCAGCGGCCGGGCGTCGGCGACCGTGAGACCGACGACGCTGGGCACCAGCGTCGTGTCCGCTCCGGTCGAGATCACCAGGTCGACCGATGTGTCCGGGTCGACCAGCTCGCCGGACGTCGGCAGCTGCTCAACGACCGTGCCGGCCTCGGCATCCGGGTCGGCCCGTTCGGTCGTCTGACCCACCGACAGCTCCCGTTCGGCCAGGGCACGGTCGGCGTCGGCGAGGGTGAGCCCGAACAGGTTCGGCACCCGCACCTGTTCCGCGCTCGGCTGGAACAGCGCCCAGCCGGCCAGCCCGGCCAGGGCCAGCACGAGAACCACGCCGAGGGTGATGAGCACGTACCGGCTGCCGCTGCGGCGCTCCGGCTCCTGCTGGTCCTCAGGGATGCCCGGGACGAGTGTGGTGGCCGAGGCGTCGGTGCCGGCGATCGGCGCCACGGCCGCAACGGGCATGCCAGCCCGGGCGCGCTCGACGTCCGCCCGCATCTCCGCAGCACTCTGGTAGCGCTGCAGCCGATCCTTCGCCAGAGCGGTCAGCACCACCGCGTCCACCGACGGGGTGAGCGACGGGTTCAGCGCGGACGGCGGCGTCGGAGTCTCCTTGACGTGCGCCATCGCGACCGAGACCAGGGAGTCGCCGACGAACGGCGGACGCCCGGTGAGCAGTTCGTACAGCACGCAGCCGGTGGCGTAGAGGTCGCTGCGGGCGTCCGCGGTCTCGCCGCGGGCCTGCTCAGGTGACAGGTACTGGGCCGTCCCGACCACCATGGACGTCTGGGTCATGGTCTGGTGAGCGTCGCCCATCGCCCGGGCGATACCGAAGTCCATCACCTTGACCTGGCCGGACTCGGTGACCATGACGTTGCCGGGCTTGATGTCGCGATGAACGATGCCGGCACGGTGGCTGTAGTCGAGGGCCTTGAGGATCTCGTCGGTGATCTCCAACGATCGGGCTGTGGTCGGGCCGGCGTCGGCGCGGAGCAGATCGCGAAGGGTCTGCCCTTCGACGTGCTCCATGACGATGTAGGGCACCGAGACGCCGTTGATCTCGCTCTCACCGGTGTCGTAGACGGCGACGATGTTCGGGTGGTTGAGCGACGCCGACGACTGGGCCTCGCGGCGGAAGCGGGCCTGGAAGGTCTCGTCGGTCACGAGGTCGACGCGCAGAGCCTTGATGGCGACCTCACGCCCCAGTCGCAGGTCACGCCCGCGGTGGACCTCGGCCATGCCGCCGCGGCCGATGACGCCACCCAGCTCGTACCGGCCACTCAGCACGGCCGGCGCGCCGCCGCTGCCGTGAAGGCCCTGCGGGGGCCGAGGACCAGTCGTCGGCGGGGGTGGCGCGGAGCCTGCCTGCGCGGTCGGAGCGTCATCCTCCTCGGTGACCCGGTGCGGACCTGTGGACTCCATCTCGTCGCCGGTCGGGGTGTCCGGCTCGCCGGGCGTCCTCCCGTGCGGGGTGTCGGTCACGGCTGGGCTCCTTCCCTCAGGAGTACGGCTTGCATGACGTCACGCGCAACGGGGGCGGCCAGGCGGCCACCGGAGATGTCGCCGTCGCCACCGGCGTCCTCCACGACCACCGCGACCGCGACCTGGGGGCTCGCAGCGGGCGCGAAGGAGGTGAACCAGGCGATGGGCAGGTCTGCCTCCCCACGCTCGGCAGTGCCTGTCTTCCCCGCGACGCTGATGCCGGCGATCGCAGCGTTGGCGCCCGTACCGGTGTCGACGACCTCGACCATCATCTCGGTGAGGTCGCTTGCCGTCTGCCGGGACACGGCTTGCGACTGCTCGGTCGGCTCGGTGACGGCGACCGGCGCAAGATCGGGCGCCAACGCCTCGGCAACGAGGTAGGGCGTCATCAGCGTGCCGTCGTTGGCGATGGCCGCCGAGACCATCGCGGTCTGCAGCGCGGTGGCGCGTAAGTCGAACTGACCGATGGCTGCCTGGGCGGTCTGGGCGGGGTCAAGGTTTTCGGGGAACACACTGGTTGCCGCGTTGTACTCGGGCAGCGGCTGGGTGTTGTAGCCGAACGCCTCCGCCTGGGCGCGCAGCACGTCGTCACCCAGGTCGAGACCGATGGCGGCGAGCGCCGTGTTGCACGAGATGCGCAGGGCGTCGGTCAGCGTGGTCTCGTCGTCCGGGCCGCACGCACCCCCGGACTGGTTCGTCAGAACCGACGTGCTCTGTGGGAGCGGGAGCTCCGCGGGACCTGGCACCGTCGTCTCGGGGGTGTACTCGCCAGTCTCGAGGGCGGCGGCCGCGGTGACCAGCTTGAACACCGAGCCGGGCGGGTACGTACGGGCGAGGGCGCGGTTCAGGGCCGGCTCGGCCAGGTCGGTCTCCAGGGCCGTCCACGCAGCCTCCTGCACCTCGGCGTCGGGGTTCGCCAGCGGGTTCGGGTCGAAGCTGGGCCGGGACACCATGGCGAGGATCGCGCCGGTTCGGGGGTCGATGGCCACCGCCGCGCCGACTCTGCCCGCCAGCCCGTCGTAGGCCGCCTGCTGCGCCTCGGGAACAAGGGTCAGCCGGACGCTGCCCCCTTCCGGTGGCCGGCCGGCGACGAGGTCGATGAGCCGTCGGGCGAACAGGGCGTCGTCGGTGCCGGCGAGGATGTCGTTGGCGACTCGTTCGGTGGAGGATCGTCCGTACACCCACGAGAAGTACCCGGTGGCGTGGGCGTAGAGCTCAGGCTCGGGGTAGGTGCGCTGGTAGGCGAACGTCCCCGACGACTCGACCGACCGGGCGACGGCGGAGTCGGCCACGAGGATCGGTCCCCGCTGGCGGGCGTACTCGTCGAGCAGCACGCGTCGGTTGTCGGAGCGGGCGTTCAAGTCGTCGGCCCAGAAGGCCTGCACGAAGGTGATGTTGCCGAGCAGGGCCACGAAGAGCGCGAGCATCACCAGCGACCACCGGCGGATGGCACGGTTCACGGCACCCTCACCGCCTGCGTGACGGCTTCGGACAGCGGCGCCGGCGCCGGCGGTGCCGGCCTGCGAGCGGCATCGCTCACCCGTAGGAGCAGGGCGATGATCACCCAGTTCATCACCAGGGACGAGCCGCCCAGGGAGAGGAACGGTGTGGTCAGGCCGGTCAGTGGGATCAGCTTGGTCACCCCGCCGAGGACCACGAACACCTGCAGCCCGACAACGGTGGCCAGGCCGGTGGCCAGCAGTGTGCCGAAGGCGTCCCGCACCCCGATCCCCGCCCGCAGCCCGCGGGCGACGAGCACGCCGAACAGCAGGATGATCACCATGAGCCCGGCGAGGCCGAGCTCCTCACCCAGGGCGGCGGCGATGAAGTCGGACTCGGCGAAGGGGATGAGGTCGGGCTGGCCGCGGCCGAGGCCCGTTCCCAGGAGCCCGCCGTACGCCAGGCCGTACAGGCTCTGGATGATCTGGTAACTGGCGTCAGGGTCGCTGAACGGCGACAGCCACGAGGACACGCGCCGCTGCACGTGGTCGAACAGCACGTAGCTCGCCCAGCCACCGAGTGCGGCCAGCAGGGCACCCACGACGAGCCAGCCCACCCGCTCGGTCGCCACGAACAGGAGCACCACGAAGACACCGAAGAACAGCACCGCTGCTCCCAGGTCGCGCTCGAAGACCAGGATCGCCAGGGCAAGGACCCACACCAGCAGGATCGGCCCCAGGTCACGGCCGCGGGGAAGGTCGATGCCGAGCACGCGTCGGCCGGCGAGAGCGAGGGCTTCGCGGTGAGTGACCAGGTAGGAGGCGAACGCGACCACCATGACCACCTTCGCCGCCTCGCCCGGCTGGAACGACTGGCCCAGCACGGAGACCCAGATGCGGGCACCGTTGATCTCCACGCCGAGCCCGGGGACCAGGGGGAGCAGCAGCAGCGTGACTCCGACGAGGAAGGTCACGTAGGTGTAGCGGGAGAGCACCCGGTGGTCGCGCACCAGCCACAGGACTGCCACGAGCAGCACGAGCCCCAGCAGGCTCCACACCAGCTGACCAGGGGCCTCCCGCGCCGGGATCGGCACGGCGTTGATGGCGGCCACCGACTCCTCGGCCACGTCCAGCCGATGGATCATGGCAAGCCCGATCCCGTTCAGCGCCAGGGCGATGGGGAGCAGTACCGGGTCGGCGTACGGTGCGAGCCAGCGCACCACGAGGTGTGTGGCGACTCCCACACCCGCGAAGCCGATGGCGTACGCCGGCCAGCGCTCGGGCAGGTCGCCGTCGGTGCCCAGCCCGACGATGACGTATGCGCCGACCGCGATGGCGGTGGCCACCAGCACCAGCATGAGCTCACTCCACCGGCCCGTGCCTTGGCGGGAGGTCTGGGCTGCGGGGGCGCTCATGACGTCGACCCCTCGACACTCGAGCAGTCCAGGCCGGGGAACCCGCTGATCTGCGCTCCCGCGTTGTTCGCGCGGCAGGCCTGCCGCCGCAGGCGCTCGGCGATGTCACGTGCCTCGGCGAGGTCGTCGGCACGGATTCCGTCCGCGACGTTCTCCTGGTACACGTCCGGAAGCGCTGCCACCGGCAGCCCGTCGACCTCGGTCACGACCGCGCTGCCCGGTATGCCGGGCACCCCCTGGCGGATCACCACGTCCTCGTCCGTCACGCCGACGTAGTACTGCTCGTCGTACCACGCCGACACGGCTCGTACCCCGAGGAACAGGGCCGCGGCGACGGCGACCGCGAGCACCGCCGCGATGGCGAGTCTCGTGCGGCTCGGGCGTCGCGGGGCGTACCGAGCGACCTCGTCCGCGTCCACCTCGTCCTCGTCGCCGGCGTCGGCTGCGGCGACGTCGTCACTGGGCGCAGGGTCGTCGGGTTCGTCGTCGTAGCGGAGTGCATCGGGGTGGCCGGCCCCGATCGCAGCCGCGCCGACGAGGTGCGCCTCGGTCGTGTCGTCGTCGTGGGGCTCGTGGGTCGTGGCCCGAACGTCGGCGACGACACAGGTGATGTTGTCCGGCCCACCGCCGGCGACGGCCAGCTCGACGAGCCGGTCGGCGGCGGTCTGGGGGTCGGTCTCCTGGGTCAGGACGTCAGCGATGACAGTGCGCTCGACGACGCCGGAGAGCCCGTCGCTGCACAGCATCACACGATCGCCGTCGGCCACCCCGACCTCTGTGAGGTCAGGGGCGACGTCGTCCCCGCCCAGGGCCTGGAGCAGAAGCGACCGGGCGGGGTGTGACTCGCGCTCCTCCTCGGCGATGCGTCCCTCGTCGATGAGGGCCTGGACGTAGGTGTGGTCACGGGTCAGCTGGGTGAGCTCCCCGTCACGCAGCAGGTAGGCGCGCGAGTCACCGATGTGGGCCAGGCTGAACCCATCGCCGGTCCACAGCATCGCCGTGACCGTGGTGCCCATGCCACTGCGCCGCGGGTCGGCGTCGACCAGGTCTCGGATGCGCTGGTTGGCCTTTGTGATCGCGGCGGTGAGCGCCTCGTCCCGGTCCATGTCGTCCGGAGTCGGACCCGGCCCGTCCAGGCCGGCGAGCGCTTCCACGGTGACGGCACTGGCGACCTCACCCGCGGCGTGCCCACCCATGCCGTCGGCGACGACGAGGAGCCGCGGACCGGCGTAGCCGGAGTCCTCGTTGCCGGGGCGGACAAGCCCGACGTGTGACTGGGCCACGGATCGGATCGCGAGTGTCATCGCCGCGCTACTTCCGAAGCTCCAGCACCGTACGGCCGACGCGGATCGTCGACTTGGCGCCGACGGGGGTCGGGCGCGAGATGCGCGCGCCGGCGACGTACGTGCCGTTCGTGGAACCCAGGTCTTCGACGTACCACTGACCGTTGTGCGGCACGAACCTCGCGTGCCGGGTCGAGACGTACTCGTCACCCAGCTCGAGGTCGTTGGTGCCGCCCCGGCCGAGGGTGACCGCCCCCGTGAGGGCCGCCTGCATGCCGGAGTCGCCGCCCTCGATGACGACCACCTTGGTCGGGGCTCCCCGGTGGAGCTTGACCGGCTTGGACGGCCGAGCAGCTGGCGGCTGCTGTGGCGCTGCCGGGGGCTGAGGCTGGCGTGGTCGCACGCCGAAGAGGTCTGCTCGGATCGCCGAGGCGATGGCGAAGGCGAAGATCCACAGCAGAGCGATGAAGCCCAGCTGGATCAGCGTGAGCGTGAGCTCCGACATCGCTCACTCACCCCTGGTGCGCGGGTCGACAGCGTGCACCGTGATGGTGGTGGACCCGATGACCACCTGGGAGCCGTCCCGCACGGGGGCGTGGGCGACCGACGCACCGTTCACGACCGTGCCGTTGGTCGAGTGCAGGTCCACGACGACGACGTCGGCATCACGGCCCTCGCCGAGCACCCGGAACTCGACGTGCTTGCGGCTCACGCCGGGGTCGTCGATGCGCACGTCGCTCTCGCTTCCCCGACCGATGACGACGCCGGCGGCCCGCACAGGGATCACCTGGCCGTTGACCTCCAGGTACGCGGGAGCGTCGTACGTGACCGGCCCGGGGACGGCCGAGGAGGACACGTCGGCGCGGACCGAGGCGGCGACCTCGAACTGGCCCGTGCGCAGAGCGTCGTCCTGCTCGAGCGTGACGCTGACGGCCCCGGGAAGGGAGTAGCGCTGAAGGTCGGCATGCTCGGTCACGAGGGCTGTCAGCTCGCTGACCAGGCTGGTGGAGTACGGAGAGAGCCGCTCGTGGTCCCGTCCCGACAGTCGCACGACGAAGGCGTTGGGCGCCAGTGACCGGTCACGGCTGACAACCTGGGCGTTGTTGTCGAGCTCGCGTTGCAGAGCAGCGCTGATCTCGACCGGCTGGACGTCGCTGCGGAAGGCGCGGGCGAACCCCCTGCTGACCCAGGACTCCAGTCGCTGCTCGATGCGCTGCAACCTGCCCATGGCCACCTCCTCGCATGCGTGTGGGAACCGCGACTCACCGGCCGCACCAGCAGTCGTGATCGTATCGGCGCCGCGGTGCTGGGCCGTCCTCGCACGCCGAGACACCTGGGCGAGCGTGATAATCTGGGCGTTCTCGCGCGGGTGGCGGAATAGGCAGACGCGCACGGTTCAGGTCCGTGTGTCCGCAAGGACGTGGGGGTTCAACTCCCCCCTCGCGCACTCACCGAGTTTCGCCAGTGTCGCCGTGGAGTCATAGTGACGACTGGACGATGCGCCGGAGCTCGTCAGAGGTCAGCTCGATCGGGTGACCCTTGATGCTCGACGACCTTGCCGACGCCGACACGACGGTGTCTACCTGGTCGCTGCTCAGCCCGAGCGACCCGAGACCTGGCATGGAGAGCTGCTGGCAGGTCTCGCGGATCCAGTCCACCAGGTCGTCGACCCGGGACGACCGGTCAGCGTTCACGAGCTCGCCGGCGCGCCCGTACCGGGCCAGGGCAGGCGACTGCGGGGCACGATCGCGCAACGCCGCCACGGTCACCGTGACCACGGAGGGAAGCAGCGCCGCGCAGATGGCGCCGTGGGAGGCACCCGTCATCCCACCCACGACGCCCGCGATGCCGTGCACGGCCCCGAGCTTGGCGTTGGCCAGCGCCATGCCGCCGAGCAGCGAGCAGAGGGACATGTCGCCTCGGGCGTCCACGTCGGAGCCGTCCGTGTACGCCTGACGCAGCGAGCGGCCCGCGGCGGCCAACCCGGTGCGAGCGAACCCGTCGGTCAGCGGGGTCGCCATGGGTGACACGAACGGCTCCAGGCACTGCGTGAACGCGTCGAGCCCTGCCGCGGCCGTGACCTTGCGGGGGCAGCTGACCGTCAGGAGAGGGTCGACGATGGCGGCCCTGGGCAGCAGTGTCGGGCCTCGCACGCTCACCTTGACCCCGTCCGTCGGCGACGCGAGCACGGCGTTGGCCGTCACCTCGGAGCCTGTGCCGGCGGTGGTCGGGGCCGCGACCACGGGCAGGGCCGTCGGCGGCAGGGGACGGCCTCTGCCGATGACCTCGAGGTGGTCGACAGGGTCGTCGGCGGCGACGAGAGCGGCGGCGGCCTTCGCGAGGTCGATCACGCTGCCGCCACCGAGGCCCAGAACCACGTCGCACTCCCGGGCGAGCGCGGTGGCCTCACGCACGTCGTCCACGGTCGGCTCTCGATCCACTGCCAGCCGGCTGATGCTCACCTGGCTCTCGGCGAGGGCGTCCAGCACGTCGTAGCGCCCGGGGTTACCGCCCGTGACCACCAGCGCGCGGCGACCGTGCGCCACCACCGCGCCGGGGATCTCGGTCGCCACCCCAGGGCCCACGCTGATGCGGCCCGCCGTGGCGAAGGTGAACGCGCGGCGCATCAGGGCTGGCCACACCGCCAGGCGTCGGGGTCGACAGGATCGACCGCGTCGAACGTGGTCGCCGAACGTGGTCGCGCCATCATCGGCGCCACCGTGTCGCGCCAGGTCGCGTAGTGGCTGGTCTGCTTGTGGGCGGCGGGCGCGTCCTCGTCGGCGTACACCTCGACCAGCACCACATGCGTCGGGTCGTCGCGGTCCTGCACCACGTCGAAGCGGAGCACCCCCGGCTCCTGCCTCGACGCGGAAGCGTTGAGGCGCGTGGCGCCGAGGAACGCCTCAACCTGGTCGGGAACCACCGCGACATCCACGTGCACCACGCGCATGCGCCCATCCTGCCCCGCTACGTCCCCCACCGCGACGATCTGGGCGAAGCGAGGAGGATTCGCGTCGTCGGGCTGGCCGCATCGTCCTGGGAGGCGCACCATGGGGACATGCGGGAGGTGCTGGCCAGGCTGCTGCCGTCGCGGATGCGGACGCCGACGGCGGACCCCTTTGCCACGCTCGCCCTTCAGCAGCGTCTGGCCCGTCTCGCCGGCGAGCTTCGCGCGCTCGATGCGGCCGACCGGCTGCGCATGGGCGGGTGGCACCGGGTGAGTGCGCTGCAGGAGGCCTACGAACGCACGTTGGACGACGCGTGCCGGCTGGCCGGCGTCGACGTGGAGGAGGGCAGGGGTGTCTCGCACCGGCTCCTCGCCGAGGCGGCGCTGGAGGCCCGCGGCTGGCGCTGGTGATCGTCGGCGCCGCTGGACGCCGCACCCCGCCGGGGTGCCGCGTCAGAAGATGCGGTCGACCGTCCGGCCGTCGGCGACGGCGCGTGCCAGGTGCATCCGCAGGGGGTCCACGCGAAGCAGGGCAGGCGGGCCGGCCAGCACGGACGGCAGCTCGGCCATCATCGCGTGGAACGGCTCGCTCGATCGGTGGGCCTCCATCGCGGCCATGTCGGTGAACCACTCGTAGAGCCACAGGACGTCGGCCTCGTCGGGGTCGACACCGACGATGAAGGCCTCGGTCCCGGGCTCGGCGGCCAGCTCGTCCATGTAGCGGTTCGTGACGTCCAGCGCGGCGGTGCGCCGTCCCGGCTGGCAGACCAGCCGGACGAACAACCCCACACGACCGGGCAGCAGCGCCCCCGCGGGGGCGTCGTCGGCCTCGGACATGCGTCCAGTGAACACCCTGGGGGCGATGCGCGCCCCCGCAGCGAGTGTGAGGCCACGCCCCGGCCACGCCCCGGCCCCGTTCGAGCACCCGACCGCGCCGTCCGGTTTCGCGACTGCCGCTGCACCGGGGACACTGAGCCCATGCCCGTGCACGACACGATGACCACCGACGTCCTCGTCGTCGGTGCGGGGCCTGCAGGCTCGGCGGCCGCCACGTGGGCGGCCGGGTCCGGTCGCGACGTGCTTCTGGCCGACGCCGCCAGCTTTCCCCGCGACAAGCCCTGCGGGGACGGCCTCACCCCGCGCGCCGTGTACGAGCTGGGCCGCCTGGGCCTCGGGGACTGGCTGCGGGGACGTGCGGTCAACCGTGGCCTGCGGGCAGCGGGCTTCGGCCAGACCCTCTACCTGCCCTGGCCAGGCGGCACGCTTCCGGCGCACGGCGGAGCCGTGCCCCGGATGGAGCTCGACGCCACCATTCGTGACGTCGCCATCTCCGCCGGCGCCAAGACCCTGGACAACGTGCGGGCGACCGACGTCGATCGCGATGCTGGCGGCGTGCGCGCCGTGCACATGCGGCGGGGGTCCGACCGGGTCACGGTGCGCTGCCGCCACCTCGTCGTGGCCGACGGGGCACGCTCCCAGCTGGGGCGGGCGCTGGGCCGCCAGTGGCACCGAGACACCGCCTTCGGGGTCGCCGCCCGCGGGTACATCGCCTCCGACCGCAGTGACGACCCGTGGATCTCCTCCCACCTCGAGCTGCGGGGGACAGAGGGCGAGCTGCTGTCCGGGTACGGCTGGGTGTTCCCCCTGAGCGGCGGCGAGGTGAACATCGGTGTCGGCACACTGGCGACGGCGGCCAGGCCCGCGGACGTCAACCTCAGGCAGCTGCTCGCGCACTACGCGGACATGCGACGCGACGACTGGGCCCTGCACGGTGAGGTGAGGGCGCCCTGGTCTGCGCTGCTTCCCATGGGCGGTGCGGTGTCAGGCGTCGCGGGCCCCAACTGGCTGCTGGTGGGGGACGCGGCCGGCTGCGTGAACCCCCTCAACGGTGAGGGGATCGACTACGGCCTGGAGACCGGCCGGCTCGCCGCGGAGCTGCTCGACGAGCGCGACCTCACAGCGGTGTGGCCGGCTGTGCTGCACGAGCACTACGGAGAGGCCTTCTCCATCGCCCGTCGCCTCGCCGGCCTGCTCACCGTGCCGGGCCTGCTGCCTGTGGCGGGGCCGGTGGGGATGCGCTCCCGCGCGCTGATGACCCTGGCACTGCGTGTCATGGGCAACCTGATCACCGACGCCGACCGTGACCTGCTCGCGAGGGTGTGGCGGACTGCGGGACGGATGTCCTTGCGTCTCGACGAGCGGCAACCTTTTCAGCCCTAGCTCGGCGCCTGCTCCCGCGGCTCGGGCAGCCGATCCGCGCGGGCGATGGTGAGGGCAGGGGTGAACTCCGACGCCGCGTAGCGACCCACGCGCCAGGTGTGGGCGGCGTCCATGCCGGCCCCGACGGTTCCGCCGATGATCGGTACTCCTCGCGCGAGGGTCAGGCTGGCGCGCTTGCCGGTCACCCGCACCAGGAGCTGTTGGGCGATCGTGCTCGCCAGCCGTGCGCGCGTCGCGTCGTCCACGAGGGCAGGCCCGAAGGCCAGCTCACGTGGGGTGGCGTGCAGCGACCCGCTCTCGATCGCGTCGGCCACCCCGTCGTCGCCGAGCAGGGTCGCCATGGCCGCGAGGCGCACGCGCGGCGCGCCGACGTCGTGCCCGCGCAGGTGGGCGATGGCCGCCGCCATCCGTAGCTGGATGGCAGCCAGGCCGGCGACGTTGGCAGGCAGGGTGACCGGCAGCGCCATCACGCCGCCGACCTGCGTCACGAAACCGCCGATCCCGGCCAGGCGAACGTGCTGCTCGATGATGCCCTTCACCGCGCGTTCGGTGTCGCCCGAGGTCACCAGCTGCTTGCTGGCCGTCTCCCGCGCCCCGGGGAAGCCCTGGATACCGTCGATGGCCCGGTTGAGAAAGGCCTTCGACGCACCGGACGCGGCCACCGGCGTCGCTCGGCGGCCCGCCTCGCCCGCAGCCAGCATCGCCAGCGTCCGCCGAAGGTTCACGGTGCCCACGGTACGTCGCCGGTGGTTCGCCTTCGGGTCACCACAACCGTTGTGGACGACCGAGCAGGAGTGTGCGGCAAGAATCGGGCGGGTGGACTGTCCGGTCGAGCCACCGAGCACGGGGTGGTCGTTCGCCGACCCGGCGACGTGGCCGGACGACGACCTCGTGGGAGTCGGGGCCGATCTGCAACCGGGGACGCTGCTCAGCGCCTACCGGGCCGGGCTGTTCCCGATGCCGTCGACCGTGCGGCGTCGACGCCTGATCGGCTGGTGGTCGCCGGAGCCGCGGGGGGTGATCCCTCTGGACGGCCTTCGGGTGTCGCGGTCGCTGCGTGCGTCGGTGCGCCGGTACGAGGTGCGCGTGGACACGTGCTTCGAGGAGGTGGTGGCGCGATGTGGTGACCCCTCCCGGCCGCACGGCTGGCTCAGTCCCGAGATGGCCGCCGCCTACCTCGACCTGCACCGGCTGGGATGGGCCCACTCCATCGAGACCTGGACTCCCGACGGCCGCCTGGCCGGTGGGCTGTACGGGGTGGCGATCGGCGGGCTCTTCGCCGGGGAGTCGATGTGGCACGAGCCCGATGGCCGCGACGCCTCGAAGGTGGCCCTGGTGGCGTTGGTGTCGATGATGCGGCAGGCCGAGGAGCCGCAGCGGCGGCTGCTCGACGTCCAGTGGGTGACTCCCCACCTGCAGAGCCTGGGGGCGCGGGCGCTGGAGCGGTCCCACTACCTCAACCTGCTCTCAGAGGCACTGAGCCTTCCGCCGGTCCGCTGGACGGATCACCCGCGGACGGATTCCGCGACCACCGACCCCGTGTGAGGATGGCGTCATGCCGGAGCTGCCGGAGGTCGAGGCGCTTGCCGCGTTCCTGCGCGAGCGCATGGTCGGCGACGTCGTCGCCGGCGTGGACGTCGCTGCCATCAGTGTGCTGAAGACCTTCGACCCGCCGGTGACGGGCCTGGCGGGGCTGGCCGTCACCGACGTGACGCGGCACGGCAAGTTCCTCGACCTCGAGGCCGACGGCCTGCACCTCGTCGTCCACCTCGCCCGGGCCGGGTGGGCGAGGTGGCGCGACGGGTCGGGTGCTGCGGTCAAGCCGGCGCGACCCGGCAAGGGTCCGCTGGCCATGCGGGTGCGGCTGGCATCGGGTGCATCGGTGGACTTCACCGAAGCCGGCACCCAGAAGCGCATGGCGGTGTCGCTGGTACGCACACCCAGAGAGGTCGCCGGCGTGGCGTCGCTCGGCCCCGACCCCCTGTCGGACGACTTCACCACCGACGTCCTGTCCCGCATCCTCGACGACGCCGGACGCGCCCAGCTCAAAGGGGTGCTGCGCGACCAAGGCCGCATCGCCGGCATCGGCAACGCCTACTCCGACGAGGCGCTGCACGCGGCGCGGCTGAGCCCGTTCGCGCCGGCGTCCGGGCTCACCGAGGCGCAGCGCACCCACCTGCACGAGGCGATCGTTGCGGTGCTGTCTGACGCGGTGGAGCGCTCGGCAGGGCTGCCGGCGACCGACCTCAAGGACAGCAAGCGCTCCGGCATGCGCGTGCATGGGCGGACCGGCCAGGAATGCCCGGTGTGCGGAGACACCGTGCGGGAGGTCTCGTTCGCCGACTCGTCGTTGCAGTACTGCCCGACGTGCCAGACCGGCGGCAAGCCCCTGGCCGATCGCCGGATGTCGCGCCTGCTGCGCTGAGCCCGCCAGACGGGCGGCGGCGTGGTCGACGTCTCACGTTCTCTCCCATTCTGTAGCGTCAGACTTAGAGAGCACTAGAGATGTCGATAGAGTGGTCGAATGGATCCGCTGCGCAACCCCTACGCCCCCGGCGCAGGACAGCGTCCCCCCGAGCTGGCAGGTCGTGACACGGAGCTGGCATCGGTCGACGTCGCCCTCGAGCGGGCGTCACGGGGGCGCCCCGAGCGCAGCGTCGTGCTCGTGGGGCTGCGTGGCGTCGGCAAGACCGTGCTGCTCAACGCGCTGCGGTCCAGGGCCATCGACCGCCTGTGGGGCACGGCGAAGCTGGAGGCTCGCCCCGGCCACTCCATCCGCCGGCCGGTGTCGTCGGCTCTGCATCTGGCGGTGCGCGACATCGCGGTGCGCCACCGCGACCCTGAACGGGTACGGGAGTTTCTCGCCGTCCTCAAGGCGTTCGCGCTGAGGTCGGCGCCGGAGTCGGCGAAGCTCCGCGACCGGTGGCAGCCGGGCATCGACGTCCCCGCGGCAACCGGGCGGGCCGACACCGGCGACATGGAGATCGACCTTCTGGAGGTGCTCGTCGACGCCGCCGAGCTGGCTCGAGACGTCGGAACCGGCGTCGGCCTGTTCGTCGACGAGATGCAGGACCTCTCCGCCGACGACGCCTCGGCGTTGTGTGCCGCCTTTCACGAGATCTCCCAGCAGGGCCTGCCCGTGGTTCTGGTGGGTGCGGGTCTGCCCCACGTGCCCGCGACGTTGTCGGCGTCCAAGTCGTACTCGGAGCGGTTGTTCCGCTACGTCAGCGTCGACCGGCTGGATCGCCCGGAGGCCGACCGGGCGTTCGTCGCGCCGGCACGGGAGGAGGGCGCGGACTTCACCACCGGCGCGCTGGACGCCCTGTACGCAGCCACCGACGGCTATCCCTACTTCGTGCAGGCGTACGGCAAGGCCGTGTGGGACGTCGCGCCGCGATCGCCGATCTCGGCCGATGACGTGGCCGTCGCTGAACCGCTGGCCCGCACCGACCTCGGCGTCGGCTTCTTCGGCTCGCGGTACGAGCGCGCCACCCCTGCTGAGCGCGAGTACCTGCGCGCCATGGCGACGCTGGCCTCCGACCTGCCCGCGGGGGACGGCGCGGTCTCCACCGCTGACGTGGCCGCTCTGCTCGGCCGCAAGCCCGCGTCTCTGTCGCCCGCCCGCGACGCCCTGCTCAAGAAGGGGCTGGTGTACTCCAGCGAGCGCGGCAGCATCGCGTTCACCGTCCCCCACTTCGCCGCCTACCTGCGCCATACCGGGGGCTGAGCCACGTAGTTGTCCCGTCCGGCGCGGCGGAAGATGACAAGTACCCCCGAGGCCGTCACGGTGGCACAACCCCGGGCGGGAGCCGCGGGATCTTGCACACGAGGCCTCGATGCTGGCAAACCCCCCACACAAATGGACGCCGTACAGGTGAACGGGCTCCCAGCTGGGGCTCGCTTCCTCTACTACGGGGGGGGCTCGTGCTCGGCTCAGCGGTGCTCGTCCCGGGGGGAGAAGCTCGGTCACGGCGGCGATCGGCGTGTCGATCCATCCGGTTCTTCAGAGCTACGCCTACCGCGGCAGATCCCTGTGTGTCAGGGTCGGCTCATGGCCGAGCAGCCCACGGACTTCCCTGAGCTGAACCCGGACGACCCGACGAAGGACATGTGGCGGACTCCGATCCCGAACTTGCAGGGTGACCGCCCGCCCGGGCTGATCCATCTGAACCGGTACCCGATGGCCCTGTCCTCGCACGGGATCGCCACGTTCCTGCAGCGTCCGGTTGCCATGACCCCTGCTGATCTCAAGGCCGCGAACGTCGACGTAGCGATGGTTGGTGCAGGCCTGGACTTCTCCGGCGGGATGCGCGGTGCCGCGTACGGGCCTCGTGCGCTGCGCGCCAACGACATGTACCTGCCGAACGTGGCGTCTGGCCTGCCGCACGCGCACACCCGGGTCGACGCTCTGGACGAGCTGGTCATCGCCGACTACGGAGACGCCGCCATCGACTTCGAGTCAACCCACCGCTCGGTCGAACCGGTACGCGGCGTCGTCCGGGAGATCGCCGAGGCCGGCACGATGCCGTTCATCGTCGGTGGCGACCACGCGCTGATGTACCCGGACGTGGCCGCGCTGGCCGACGTGTACGGCAAGGGCAAGATCGGCGTGGTCCACTTCGACGCGCACTACGACGCTGCCTCGTTCGGCATCGGTCACCACCTGACCCACGGCACACCGGTCCGCAAGCTCATCGAGCAGGGCTACGTGAACGGCAACAACTTCATCCAGGTCGGGCTGCGTGGCTACATGCCCGCAGACGACGACCTGGCCTGGATGCGCGACCAGGGCTTCAGGTACCACTTCATGGCCGAGGTGGAGAAGCACGGCTGGGACCATGTCATGGAACGCGCCATCGCCGAGGCCGCCGAGGGCACCGACTACCTCTACATCTCCCTGGACATCGACGTCCTCGACCCTGCCTACGCCCCCGGGACCGGCACGCCCGAGCCGAACGGCCTCACGCCACGCGAGCTGTTCCCCCTGCTACGGCGCCTCGGCGCCGAGACGAACCTGGTCGGTATCGAGATGGTCGAGCTCAACCCCCTCGTCGACCCCACCTACGTCACACCCCTGCTGGCCAACCGCTGCGCCCGCGAGATGCTCACCGGCGTCGCCATGCGCCACCAGGGCATCACCGACCCCCACTACCTGCACCCACACGCCACCGACCACGGACAGGGCTGACTCGACGTCGTCGGCCCCAGTTCGACGGGCCAGTCGTCACGGCACCGTTGCAGCCCAGCCTGGCGTGCAACGCTGTGACAGATTCCGCGAGAGGCCCAGGTGCGTGTGCCAAATGGCCTGATCGTGGACACGAACCGCGGTCCGTGGTTCGCCGCCGCGTCGCAGAATCGGGCACTGCCACTGCCCCGATGGGCGACACTCCCACGGTGACCCTGGCGCGGACGCTCTGGCGCTCGGTGTCGGCGGTGGACCGGTCCAAGCTCCGACGCTGGTCAGCCCTTCGCCGTGGGCTCGTCGTCGTGCTCACGCTGGTGGTCGGCTCGGTCGTGGTCGACCCCCAGACCGGCGCTCTGGCCAGCGTCGCGTCTCTGTACGTGGCCCTTCAGGACCGGAATGCGTCGGCGAGCTACACCTCGCGGGTCATGTTCACGCAGTCGTTGTTGTACTCCGGGGTCGTCCTCGTCGGCGGTCTCCTCGACCGGTTCTGGCCGGTCAGCGTCGTGCTTCTCACCGTTGCCGCGGGGCTGTCAGGGTTGGCCGCTCACCATGACAAGGCTGTGAGTCGCATGTTCGGCGACGTGCTTCCGGTCGCCGCGTTCCTCGGGGTGACTCTCGTCCGGCCGGACGAGGCGCCGATGATGGCCCTGGCCGTGCTGCTGGGCGGACTCGCGCAGGCGCTGCTGGCGCGCCTGTGGGTGCGGATCGAGGCGGACGTGATGGAGCGGCGACCGGTCGCCGCCGCACTCGTCGCCGTCGCCGACCACATCGACGACGCCCTCCCGCGTCGACTGGCCACGACTGGCCGTGCGGCTGAGGACCGGCTCAGTGCGGCCCTCGCCGCCGTCTCGGTGTCGGACCTCGGCCAGCAGCGGCGCAGGCGTCTGCTCCTGCTCGTCAAGGACTCCGAGAAGCTGCGGCAGGAGGCGGGGGCCGTCCGGGTCCGGCGTGCCCTCGGTCTGCCGACCGCCGACGGTGTCCCTGCTGCTCTGGCGAACGCGTCGACCGCTCTGCGCTCGACGGCCACAGCGTTGCGGACCGCATCGGTGGCCGGGCGGATGAGCGCGAAGTCGGAGGAGGCTCTCGCCGGTCTCTACCAGTGCCGCCTCGAGGCCGAGCGAGTCCTGGCCGACGAGACGGCCGACTCCACCTCGCGGTATCTGGCTCGCCGCACCCTGCGGCTGTACCGGCACGTCGCCGCCCTGGTTGCGACCACGCCGAGTCGGGCGTCGACGGCCCGCCGCGGCGTCGGTGACGGAGCCTCGGACTACCTGCGACACCCACAGCGCCGCGACCTGGTGATTGCCGCTCGCCTGGCCGTGGCGACACTGCTGAGCCTGGGGATCGCTGTTCTGCTCGACCTCCCCCACGGATCCTGGGTGGCATCCACGACCGTGGCGCTGCTCCGCCCGGACTACCGTGCGCTGACCGCCGACACGGTCGCTCGCGCACTGGGCACGGCCGTGGCCGTCGCCCTTGCCCTACCTCTGGTGCTCCTCACCGGCAACAACACGGGCATCGACCTGCTCCTGCTGTTCGCACTCGCTACCGCCACTTTCGCCATCGCCTCGGTCAACGAGGGTCTCTACGTGATGACCGTCAGCATGGTCACGGTGTTCACACTCTCGGTGGTCGGCGAGGACCCCGCCACGGTCGCTGTGGACCGCATCGTCGACGTGCTGCTCGGGTGTGTGCTGGCCATCGCCTTCCTCGTCCTCGTCCCGGTGACGCACGGTCGACGGTTGGCCCGTGATCTGGCCGACTACGCCGACGCCACAGCGACGTGGATGGACGCGGTGGCCGCGCGAGCAGACGGCGCGACTCCACGGGGCGGCAAGGCCATGCGGCGGTCCGTGCGCGAGGCTCGGGTGGCAGTCGAGCACGGCGTCGAGCTACGCGTCGTCGAGCCCCAGGGTCCCGGCATGTCGGCCGTGCTCG
>Ga0272442_10002164_pt1 | contig 28873 bp, 18 predicted proteins | sample SSMForm2O_FD_200262 | JGI IMG/M metagenome (GOLD analysis project Ga0272442, IMG submission 200262) | Marine sediment archaeal communities from Little Sippewissett salt marsh, Falmouth, MA, United States - SSM-Form-2O | ecosystem: Environmental > Aquatic > Marine > Wetlands > Sediment ...
AGTACTTCTGACGCATCATGCCCACGGCGGGGAACAGGCCGCTGACAACCAAAATGATGGCCGCCGCCACCGCCGCTACTTCGCCCCAGTTGCGCAGGAAGGGAATGCGAATGGTCAGGCCCCGCGAGCGCTCGGCCGCCAGCAGCTTCTCCAGGCGCGCCGGCCCGGATGCGGTTTCCGCCCGGTCCATGAGGGCCCCAATGGTGCGCTCGGCCAAGTCGTCGGGACAGACCTCGGGCTCGACGGTATCCAGGGGAGAGAGGATGTTTTTCAGTGAGGCGTGGAGTTCGGCGGCTTGCGGGTGCGAGGCTAATAGTCTCTCGGCCTCGTCGTCCTGTCGGTCGGATGTCATCCCCAGGGAGTAATCAAACACGAGTTGCTTCTGTTCGCTACTCAGCGGCGTCATTTGACCTCTTTACTCCCCGCAAATGCTTTCCAATCCTTCGCAAAACGGGCCACGGCCGTATGTAGCCTGCTCTTAACAGTGCCTATGGGTATACTTAGAATCTCGGCCATTTGTTTATAGGAAAATTTGTTAAAGTAGGCCAAAATTAATATTTCACGGAGGCTCTCCGGCATATTCGCTATGACCCCTCCCACGCGCTCGGCCGTCTCGCCCCGCTCCACCTCATCGTACGGAGCTGTATTATCGGAAGTCAGGGTGTCGAGCATCTCGTCGAATGACATCTCCTGGGCATCGGAAATGGCCCCGATGGGCACGGCGCTGCTGCGTTGCGCCTTGCGCAGGGCGTCCTTGGCCTTGTTGGCGGCGATGGTGAATAGCCAGGGCCTCAGCGGGCGGCTCGGATCGAAGCTTTTGCGGCTGGTGTAGAGCTGCAAAAACGTCTCCTGAAAGACGTCCTCGACCAGGTCCGTCTGGTTGAGAAATTGCTTGAGAAATGCGTACAGACTGTTCTTGTAGCGGCCGACGATCTCGCGAAACGCCGACTCGTCGCCCCGCATGTAACGCTGGAGCAACTCCGCATCGCTGACGTTGTCAAAAGCTGGTTTCATACGCGCGCTCTCAAGCAATGGCGCATTATAAGTGAAAAATCACAAAAGAAAACCCCCCTGGCGCAGCTTCGAGGTTTCGCCCCCAGACGAAGGTTTCGAGCGACCGGCAGCAAACAGCACGAGACGCACGCCGGCGCGGCAACGCCAGGTTCATCGCCCGCCGCAGTTGCACGCCTTTTTCACCCCTCGGCGCCGAAGGCCTTCCGCGCGTTCTCCAGTGACTCCATATCTCCGATATCGAACCAGGTCCCCTCCAGGGCGCAGCCGAACACGGGCTCGACGGTGCACATCCAGGAGGCGAACTCTCCCGTGGTATCCATGCCGTGTCCGCTCTCGGCATACTCCCGCACGCGTTGGCGGATCGATTTGCCGTAGGCGTAGATGCACAGGGACGCCAGCGTTGTCGCCGGGTTCTCCGGCTTTTCCACCATGGCGGTGACGCGGCCTTTCGGCGTGAGCTCCACCGTGGCGTACAGTCGAGCCAGGTCCGGACTCTTGACATCCCGGATGACGATGGAATTACCGTGCCGGTTGTAGCTGTCCAGCAGCGGCTGAAGGTCAAATGCAAAAATGTTGTCCCCGCCAATGACCAGAACGTCCGGGTCGCCGTCCGTATGGTCCAGCGCGTAGGCAATATCGCCGACCGCTCCCCTGCGGTCGTCGTTGCAGGTGGTGCCGTCGTTGATCAGGCGAATCGGCACCGAGCACTTCAGCGCGGCCTGCCACACCTGAAAATCGGCGTGGAACCGCTCGTTGCACACAACGACGATCTCGTCGACGTCGGAAAGCTGCTCGATCTTGTCGATGATGTGATCGATGATGGGACGACCGGCCACGTCGATCAGCGGCTTGGCCGTGTTGTCCGTCAGAGGTCGTAATCTGGTTCCGAATCCGGCTGCGAGGACAATCGCCTTCATGTATTTCCCTTTGGTCTGGTACCTGCGACAAATCGGACAGCCAACCCCCTTTGGCTTGCGGGTGGCACACCGGAGCATGAATTACCGTACGGCACTTCTCTACCGGCTACATCGGCTCCTGTCAACCCGCAAGCCCGGCAATCGTGCATATTGACGTCAAATGCACGAAAAGCTTTCGTTCCAAGGCTCCGCCATTTCGCCACCGGCAGGGCAAGCGGCACGGTGCGGCCCTTGCAGGAATGGGCAGGTTCAGGTAGCATCGCCGCGACTTGGCCCCGGCCACCGGCTCCGGCGGTGGGACCGAGGGCCCAACAGTGTGCCGGCGGCAGCGACGCCGGGCCAATGGAAAGGATGGCTCTGACAAACGGAATGGCTGAATTGACCGAAGAGCTTCAAGTGGCCCTTGATGCCGCTCGCGCCGCCGGGCGGTATTTGCGGGACTCTATCCATGAGGTGCGGATCGAAACGGTCAAGGGCGCGGCGCACAACTACGCCACGGCCCAGGACGTGGAGTCCGAGCGGATTGTGGTGGACGCGATTCGCCAGAGCTTCGGCGGCGACGCCATCCTGGCCGAGGAATCCTGCCCCGACGCCGCTTCCGCCGAACGTCTCTGGATCGTCGACCCGTTGGACGGCACGCGGAACTACGCGAACCGTCTGCCCTTTTTCTCGGTATCCATCGCGTTCTGTCGTCACAACGTCCCGCAGGTGGGCGTGGTCTACGCGCCCTGTCTCAACGACGAGCTGTTCCACGCGACGCGCGGCGGCGGCGGCGCCTGCCTCAACGGCGCGCCGTTGCACCGGGTCAATCCCGAGGCCGAGCTTGCCGCGAGCATCGTGGGCACAGGATTCGCCTATCGCCAGGGCGCGGCGCTGGAAAAAGACATCGCCCGCTACGAGCGCATGCTGAATCGAGCAACCGACGTCACGCGCTATGGATCGGCCGCTCTGGACATGTGCTACGTTGCCGCCGGGCGTCTCGGTGCCTACTACGAGGCCGGTCTGAAACCGTGGGACGTCGCCGCCGGCATTCTGATGGTCGAAGAAGCCGGCGGAGTCTGCACCGACTACGCCGGCAACGAACTCGATATCCTCTCGCGGACCGGCGGCGAATTCGCCGTCGATCTACTTGCCGCCAAGAGCAAAGGTCTCGCGCAGACCATACTCCGGATCATGCCATCGTAGCAGCGAGCGGGCGGGCCCAACGGGTCGGTTTTCGGTGTCCGCACCTTCAGGCGAGCTGCGCGGGCAGCTCGGAAAAAAGGCCCCGCCGGGAGGCAGGGCCTTGCGATGCTAAAGCGTTGTGTTACCTCAGCAAGGAAAAACGTTGGTCGCGCACGGGCCCTTTTTGCCCTGCCCAACCTCGAACTCGACCTTCTGATTCTCGTCGAGCGTCGCGTACCCCTGCGTCCGGATCTCCGAGTGATGCACGAAGAGGTCCTCACCGCCATCGTCCGGGACGATGAACCCAAATCCTTTGCCCGAATCAAACCATTTCACTGTACCTTTTGCCACGTGATCTTCTCCTAAGGCCAAAGCGGCCTGCAAACATACGTTCCCTCTACTTTGCTAAGGGGTAAACTCCGAGGGAGGAAAGCATACACCTTTACGTGGCTGGAAGTATACCACCTCCAGGTCCTTTTGTCCAGAGGATAAATCAAAAAAATTTAACATTCACTCACGCCAGGCGGGATCCCGGGGCGCACCGGCGTGCATGCGGATCAGTAGTCTCTGCACCGTCTCAACCAGTGCGGCCAGTCTTCAGGCCGCACGCCGCCGGCCTTTGTCCAGACGCCGCGCGTATTGAACGACCGGTGCCATTTGAGCGTCCACAGCTCCTTGAGGCCGACCTTTCTCACCGAGCGGTCCACAAACAGGCCGCCGATGAACCCGTCGTGGCGGTTGACGCAGAAGCGTTTCATCTCGTTGCGATTGGGCGACTCGACCACCTCGCCGTCATGTGCGGGCGGGCTGTCGGTATCTCGCGGCCAGGCGTCGTCCCACGCGCAGTCCATAAACATCGGTATCTCGGCCCCGTTTTTCACGTCGAGCGTCCGCCAATTGTCCGCGGTCGGCCGGCTGTGCAGCGTGCTCCTGCCGCCCGGCGGATTGCAGAGCCACCCGTTGGGCGAATAGCTGCCGGCGTCACCGCCGACGTACCAGGCCCCGAAGGGGATCCCGCCGCCGTCGTTGTAGGGCTTCGTCGCCACCGGGCACAGGCGGATGCGCTCGTCTTTGTAGAAGGGCTCCAGCGGCTCCATCCACCAGTACTTGCCGACGTTGGCCACCCCCTCGGCCAGACCGCTGAGGAAGTACCCGTTGTTCTGCTCGGCGTACAGGGACAGGATGATGCCCCACTGGTGCAGGTTTGCCTGGCAGGCGACCGCTTTGGCCTGCTTGCCGACCCGCTGGAGCGCCGGCATCAGAATTCCCATCAGCAAGGCAATGATCGCGATCACAACCAACAGCTCGATCAGCGTGAATCCCCTTCTACCGGCCATCTGAAGACTCCCCGTCACATCCACGGTTCGACGAGACACAACGCACAGCTCAGTATACCACAAAAAAGGGCGGCCTCCGCCCCCGGTCTTGCTTTCGATTGCGTATTGGACATTCGACCTGATGCAATCCATACAGGTGCGGCTTTTGCGCTTGAATCGAGGGCGGCGTACGCTACAATGGGGCCCGTGGTCAGCGACGCTCTGCCCGCGCTTGCGGGCCGGCAACGCGGTGCCTTGACGGAGAGGTGTCGGAGTGGCTTATCGAGCCGGTTTCGAAAACCGGTGTGCCCCTTGCGGGTACCGCGGGTTCGAATCCCGCCCTCTCCGTTCATTTTCTGCGGTCTGTTGTAAGTGGTTATCAGGGAGGAGGTTACAAGGGGGTTGAAAAGTTACAACGTAGCTACTGTCCTACTTCTGTCCTATTTTTCCTCTCCGCCACGCCGTCGAAGCTCATGCTGTTCATCGCGGCTTGAGCATGGCGGTCGTTCATTGTGAAGTACAGGTCCAAAATGGCGCTGGACGAGTGGCCCATCCATTCCAGGACGTACTTGTAGGACAGGTTTTGCTGGGCGCAGTAGCTGGCGAAGAAGTGCCGGAAGGTGTGGAGCTTGTACTGCCAGGGGCACCCGGCCCGCGAACTTCCATTAAGCACCCTATCTTCTGATTGTGTCCGTGTGATGGACGCCCGTGCCCTGTTCTACGGGCAGCCCGGGTCCGTCTCACCGGAGCCAAATCACCCCGGCGTCATCGGCTTCGATCTTGCTTCTGTCCTGAGGCAGCAAGCCTACTGGATACAACAAAAGCCGCAGCTTTGAGATCTCGGAATGTTCTCGGATTGCCCGTTGGACCTTGCCGATTAGCTCGGCCACATAATGGGACCAATTGGCTCTGCGGCGAATCTGCTTGATGGCGTCGGCCTCCACGTGACGGCCGTTGCGCTCCAGGGCCTCTTGGCAAAGGCGCAAACCGGGTCCGCGCGGATTGACGGGTTCGGCGAAGATCTCTTCGGCACGACAGTCGACGGCGTACTGGACGAGCCGATCGAGATCGGCTTGCGAATCGGCGATCAACGGCAGAACAGGGCAGAACATCGCATAGGTTCGCAGACCCCGGGCGGCGGCTTCTGCCATCACCAGCATGCGATCCTGGATGGAGGAGGCATACGGCTCGAGAAATCCAACGGTTTCTCCTTTCTCCGGCGGGGCCGTTACGCTTAGCCCGACGAGGGCACGGCTTCGGTACTTCTCAACGACGTCCAGGTCGTCCCGTACCGAGGCGTTCTTGGTCAAGATTCGCACGGTCCAGTCAGGCTGGGACAGGATCGCTTCCAGGCAACGGCGTCCCAACTGGTGCGCGTGGGCTTCCGGCGCCCAGGCGTCGGTCAAGGTGCACAGTTGGACGAGGCCGCGTTTGCGGATGCGAGCGGCCTCCCGGGCCACTCGCGCCGGCGTCTGTGGATCGACGATTGCATAGCCCCTCGCGAACGGGCTCTCACCACAAGCCCGAAAGGATGGATGCGTGCGGAGAACTGCGCCGGAGCTGCAGTAGCAGCAATTGTGGCCGCATTTGGTGCCAACATTGACAGCATGTGTGAAGAAGCCAGTAGCTCAACGGTCTCACGCGCGGGTGTTGGCGGCCCGTCTCAAGTCACTTCTCGACGAACAGTGCGAGATTACGAAAGTCAACGCTGGCGTCGCCGGTCACGTCGAGTCTCGCGGGTGGATAAGGGAGAGTTGGGCGCACAATAGCCTGCGGCCCAGCGATGATTTGGGCTTATCGTTCCTGGGTTGTCGCGTCCCGATGCATCGGCTGCGACGGAGCCCTCACCTTCGTCGAAATGCCACAATCCTACAGTGTGCGCATCGGTCGTAAACAGTTCCTGCGATGGTGCGAAATCGCGCATATATCTGGCTGTGTCGGATAGTCGCATTTCGTCGATCAGTACCCCTGACTGCCGGAGACACAGATTTGCATCGGTCGGCCAAGGGCTGTAAAGCAGGCCGTTTCTGCCGCATTCGATGCCGTCTATATATATGACTCCATCATCGCCACCGGCCGGGCCGAGCTGACAACAGGCTATGTGGTGCCACCTTCCTTTCCGCAATTCTGCGCCAAGCGCCACGACTCTTCGATCACCTTTGCGCTCTCCCCGGGTGCGAAAATACAGATAGTTGCTTGCATCGATTCCCACGCGATATCCGCCGGCACCCCAGGTAAACTTGTCCACTATAACGGATTCAACATTCTCCTCTGTTCTGTAGAGCCACATCTCCACCGTCAGACCGCTGGAAGAGTGCAGGTCCAGGCACGGGTCGTTTCCAAAGTCTACACTGCCTTGTACAGGGTCAAGTTGGAGGGCGTATCCAAAGCCCTGCGCGACGGAAAAAGTCGCATAGGGGGAGAATGGTCCTTCCTCGTCGGAGATATCCCAGGTCTTGACTTTCCAACAATAGGTCCGGCCGGGGCGCAACGGCAGGACGCAGGTGTGGGCGGATACGGGACCTGATAGGACTTTCCCCGTGTCCCATACATTTCCTCTGTCGCTGTGTATATCCGTCAGGTTATCCGCGATTATCAGCCTGTACGCCGATTGCATATCGCCCGATTCGGCATCCGGGTCGTTAAATGTCCACCGCAACTCGGCGAATGCCTGCGGCCGCGCGGCAGGGTCTCCCCGGTCGTTGCAGAGCAGACTCGTAGGTGCGCCGGGCGGTTCGTTCATAAACAACGAAATAGTCGCTGAACCGTCAGTCAGGCCGGGCGATGCGGCCGTTATGCTGGCGGACCCAGTCGAAATCCCGGCCTTGTAAGTGACCGTTGCTTGTCCATCCGTCGTCCCTACTGTTGCTGGACCTGGCAGGTCACCCGGGCCGCTTAGCCTAAACGTAATCTGCCTTTCCGGGCTCTCTATGAATAGGCCGTTACGCTTATCGTAGAGCCTGGCGGTTGCTTGCGTAGTAGCTGTTCCGTTGGCACCCAGGACATCAGATTCCGGTGCAATCTCGATGCTTGTCGGCCCGACCTGCCAACCTGCAATGCGAGCCAGCAGCCACCACATGGCCGAGGCCAGTTGCAGTTGACCGACGCCTTTCGGGTGGGCACCATCCACAGCATACCCAGCATAGAGCCCTTCCGCCCCGATGTCGTCGTAGCAAGGATTGCCTTGCGCATCGTGGCTCTCGATATCGGCCAGGTCAAAGAGAATCTTGCCCTTGTTGATGCAGTACTCCCGCAACAGATCGTTGAAGGCCTCTCGCACGTCGCCGGCGTCCCCGGCGGTGTTGACAGCCGTAGTCCACCAAACAAACGTTATGTCGGGGAAATCCGTTTCGAGCGCCTCCATCGCCATCCTGTATTCGTCCCATCTTTGTTGGACATCCGTGCCGGTTTGCCAGTCTATGTAGCAGTATTTCATGAAGGCGACGTTGGCACGCAAAGGCGCGCCGTACCCCAGGTCGCGGATGTGATTGTCGAAACCGAGTATCTTGCTGCCGTTCAGGGGCCACCCTGTATGACTAATGTCAATGATGCCAACGTTCGTGTCAAACCAGGTCGCATCAGCGTTTTGCTGTCTGGTTATCCGGTACCGTTCGGGATTCTTGTCGGCAAGGCCGTTTCGCCCGACCATTCCGTTCATGACCGTCCCGCCCACGGAAGCATGACAAAAAAGTACCTTCAGCTGCCTGGCCTGATCGAGATAGGCCTGGGGGATGATCTGCACCAGTGAGCCATCGGCCTTGACTTCGAGGCAGACGTGATCCACAACTATCGTACAATATACCGGCTTTGTAAGAACGGCAACAAGAGACCACGCCAGCGCTGACATGATTGGATTCTTCATTTGCACACGCATCACAGGCAACAATCAGGTCACTACTCCGTGCAGGGCGAGAACACCACGTAACAAGTAATGATAGCCGTTGCGCCTTGGAAATCAAGTGGCTCCTGTGACGCGACTGCCCGTCTTGCGATGGGGTCAGGAAGAAGGCCGCATAGGATGAGCGAGTCTATCACATTGGCTCGCGGGGAGCTGGTCCGGGCGTTCCGGCCCTCGATGTTCTTGCAAGCGACACACGCGCACGACGTAAGAATTGAACGATTGACAACGTTGATGCTGACTACGCTCGCCCCTGGAGGTCAGAGCGGTTTGAGTCTGAAGTTTGCCTTGATTAGACGCAGCGACAACCCGAATTGAAGACGCGGTTTAACGTGCCCGATGCACGGAATGGGTGTCGTCGCACAGTCGAATGGGACCACAGGTTCGCAACGCGTAAACGCTGCTGTGGAAACCCGGATAGAGGATGGAACCAATCAGACCAAACTTCCCACTTGACCGGCCTGGCTTCATAGAGTTTTACTGGCCAGTGCCGACGGAACGAAACACGACTGGACGCATCCAGACCTACCAGCCCATTGTCTGTCTTCGTCATAACAATGCGGCGCTAGGGCTCCAACCACATTCCCCCTGCTGCAGAGAATGCGAGGGGATCAGTTCTCCGAATTCAACTCCCACCACAGTTTTGGATAGTCCTGGCCTTCGAGAATCCACCAGATATCCTCGGTGCCGTTGTCAGTCTCGTCCGCGAAGTCCCAACTGGCTTCGATAAGTGGACCGGCATATTGTATTTCGCCAGTGGGCGCACCAATGCCGCCAGCCTGATTCTGTCTGTCCAGAGCTCCAATATCCCAGAAATTTCGGCCGGTGAATGTTGGGTTCGGCGACTCCTGTGCACGAGCAGCATTTTGTCAAAAAATCTGCCCCAAATCTCTCGCCAGGCATCTTTGACTTTGATCAATTCCGCGGATCTGCCTGGAACACCTCAGGCATCACCATGTTGAGCGTCGCGTCGAAATAGCCGTCGACTCCCGGATCATTATTGAGCGTCAGAGTGTTACCGGCCAAGTCAGAGTATTCCGCCCCCACTGCTTCCATGTCCGCCCTAGTGATGAAGTCGTCTTCGAGCGAGATGGCGTCGAAATCCGTCTGGAGGCCTCCGTGTACCACTTTGTCCGGAACACCATCGGCATCTATGTCATTGTCATAGGGAGCGGGCCAATAAAGCTGGGTCGTATAGATAGGTGAGCTGAAGCCCACATTGGCGCCACCAATTCTAAGGTGTAGATGGCGAGTACGTGTCGCCTCGTAGACGGCCGGTACAACGGTCCACAACTCGTAGTTTCCTTCGGAGTCTGTAAAGACGTGACCACGCAAGGCATAGCTGCTGGAATTGTCGTAGTCTCCCCGGTGATCAGCCTGCCACAAGTCCAGCTTTAGCCCCGGGATAGACAGGCCGTTGAAATCGGTTACCTCTCCGGTCAAGTGAAGATCCGGCCAGCCTTCTGCGGTAGTAACATCCCCACGCATGTCCGGTTTTTCCGGCGATCCTTCAAGGAAGTAAGGCCCCTCTTGCTGTGGGATCGGCATCGGAGATTCCCACAGATAAGCGTTGTAAGGCGATACGGTAAGAACGTCGTCGTCCTCGGGAAATGCGAAGTAGATGTCGTCGAAGGTCCCACTTACACGGGCCGGCCCCGGGAAAGGGTAGCCCAAGATGGCGGAAGAGATGCCAAACTGCCCGGTCTGGGGAGCGCCGTCGATCAATGCCAATTGAGGAAACTCCGGCTCCGGATCACCGACGCGCCAGACTTTCATGGAAACCTGGTCGCCCACGGCGCCGGCTTCGATGTACCAGTCCTCATTGACACCAAAGGAGAAATTGGCGGGAAGCTCCTGGATCTCAACAGTCTCATTGTTCACAATCTTGTTATATAAGAATCGACCGCCGAGCGCCGTGGTTCCGAGGAATGAATAGTAGTTGAAACCGGTTTCAGGATGTGCCGAAACCCGCAGCCCGATCTCAACGGTACCTCCCAGCACCTCACATCGCACCTTGGCTCGTACGAATCCATCCGAGAAGATTGTATTTGAGGATTCATCCCAAAGGGCTGCGAGAGTGCTTATGTCGCCCTCCTGAACCAGTCCGCCCCCTTGGAGATGATAGGCTCCGGAGCCTGCATCGTATGTCCCAGGACCGTACGGCTGCCCCACAGTCGTGTCAATTATCGTCCAGCCATCGGCCTCGCCATCATTGAAGTCGTCGATCAGAATACGGTCAAGCGATGTAGTGGGCGGCAGGAAGTCTCCTTCATCAGATGTATGCAATGGAAAAACTATGTCATCGATCCACGCGGCGTCGGCGCCGTCGGAGGTTGAACTGTCTTTCGAATAGGTCCACTCGAAGGTTCTCCTACCTTCATTTACCGTGAAAGACACTTGGGCCCAATCCTGCGCGCCCGACCACTCGCCTCTTTTCACCCCATCGATGGAGAACTTCAAATGGTCGTGGCCCGATTCCGAGGAGACTTTACGATAAAAGGTAATATCGCCAAGTGTGCAGTCATGCGTCACCTGCAGGCTTGTGCTTTCATCATCGCCAATCGAGCCGGATTGGGCGCAGTAGTTTCCGGAATGGCGCTGCTGCCGCATCGTCTCCCAGCTTGCATCTCCGGAATGGAACCACTCAAATCTGTTGAAGTCATTTGTTTCAAAACCCTCCGTCGAAGGAGTGCCCCAGTCGACAGGAGGTTCAACGGCTCCGTGAGGCAAATCGTCATTCCTATTTTCATACAGTGTATCCTTCACGAAACAACCCATCTCGCCTTCCCCGCACCGAAGGGTCCAATCGCTATGGAACATGGGCGGTCCCCAGTTATGACTGGCCACCCAGGCGGTATTGCCGATTTGCAGTCCTTCAATGAAGTCCATCAGCGGCTGGCCGTAGCCACTGATCGTGCCATGAAGCAGGTCATCGGGATCAGGACGACTGCTCTGGCTGAATCCCCACTCCGTCATCAAGACGGGGTACACCGCAGCGCAGGTCCTGACATGGGTCTGGTACCACGAGGGATTTCGCCAATGAGCCGGGTAGAAGTGAGAGACAATAACGATGTTGTTGCCCGAGACAGGATAAGAGGCTGCCGGCCCAATGGCCTGGGACCAACTCGGCCCAGCGACCAGGATGAGATTATGGGGAGCATACGCGCGCACAATATCCACCCACGTCTGCATGTCAGTCCTGACGCTAAGCCAATCTTCGATATCTGAGCCAGTGTGATTTATCGGTTCATTGAAGAGCTCAAAGAAAACATGGGAGTCATTGGCAAATCGCGGCGCCATATATTCCCAGAATTCAGTTGTTTGCGCGATTTTGTCCCATGTATCTGTGATGTAGTGCCAATCAATGATGACATAAAGATCCTTCTCGGCGCAGTAATCCACAACCGGCCGGAGCAGATCGTTGTAGAACCGATCGTCGTTGGGATTCCATGGGTGCGGCCAGTTGTCCGCTGACTCCGGCGGATAAATCGGAATCCTGATGATCTTGGGATACCAGCCCGGGGAATCTCCCTGGGAATCGTTCTTGTTCGTCAGCCGGTCGATCATATTGATGGCGCCCCCCTGCCAACCTTCGAGGAAGCCCAAATCGATCAAGGAAATACCCCTCAGAACAACAACGTTGCCCTTGGGATCTTTGATTCTGTTCCCCTCGACATGTAACCAGGGGACATCGGCACAGAGCGGCGTGCTAATATACAGAAGCACGGCCACAAAAGATACTTCAATTGATTGAATATGAATCTTCTTCATCGCCTTATCCTTTCAGTATCCCATCGAGCCGCTTTCCCACCAAAGTCTGGGATAGTCCTGGCTTTCGAGAATCCACCAGATGTCGTCAGTGCCGTTGGCGGTTTCGTCGACGAAGTCCCAGCCGGCCGACAGAAAGGTGTCCGCCATCTGCATCTGGCTGGTTGTCAGACCGGTTCCACCGGCACTTGCGGTTTGGCCAGAACTCTGGATATCCCAGAAACTCGCATCGATGCTCCCGTAGTTCTCGCCCACGAAGCCGCCCACGTAATTCGTACCACTAACCAGGCCAATGCTGTAGCTGGAACGGATGTCGCCCCTGTGAAAGTTCCAACCCACGAGGCCACCGGCGGTGCCTTCGACGGGGCTTGACTCACCCCGGTCAACGCGGCTTCCGCTGACCGCGCCAGTACTGTAGCACGAAACGATGCTGCCATCGTTCCATCCTACGAGGCCGCCGACATGGCCGATTCCACCGACCGTGGCGGCGCTGAAACTCGCAATGATGTTGCCGTCATTTCGACCCGCAAGGCCACCGACATCGCTGACATCGCCGGTAAACTCGCTTCTTGCACCCATCATGATCTCGCCCGTGCTAAAGCACGAAACGATGCTCCCATGGTTGTTACCGACGAGGCCGGCAGTAGGCTCGTCGCGGCCGCCAATTTGTGCATCGACGAGCCCGACGTTCCTGACCTCGGCGGCACTCGTCAGAGTACCAAAGAGTCCCGCATTCAGGGTGCCTTCAATTCTGAGATTGGAGATTATGTGGTCGCCGCCATCAAAGACCCCGGCAAACACGGGGATGACCGCCTGTCCAAAAATCTTTCTGCCAGGCAGCCCGGGATTCAGATCGACACTTGCTTCAAGAAGAAAATGTCTGTCCCACAAGATGCCGGCTTTGCTCAGGAGCATGAGTTGATCGGCCGAATCAATCAGATAGGGGCTATCGACCGTGCCCTGCCCGGCCAGCCACCCCAGGTCTGCTGCGGGAATGATGGCTCCCGGCGTCCCTTCCCAGGCCAACCTGGGGTAGTCGCGTCCGGTATCCAAGACCCAGTTCGGATCATTCGCCAAGCCATTGAGTCCGACCATGAAGGGATCCATCATTTCATTCGTCGTCAAGCCTGCGCCACCGGAACTTGCCGTTTGACCGGAACTCTGGATATCCCAGAAGCTTGCCTCGACGGTTCCATCGTGGTCACTCGAGCCCACGAGGCCGCCGATAGAGGATCTTCCACTGACCGGACCGCTGCTGTAGCTCATAGTTATTTTGCCGTCGTTGTGGCCCACGAGACCACCCGCAGAGTCCCACGGAGACTTATCTGCAGCAACTGAGCTGTTGCTGTAGCTCGAAACGATGGTGCCCTCGTTGTTGCCTACGAGGCCACCGAGGTAGTCTCTTCCGTTGATCGAGCCGCTGCTGTAGCTCGCAACGATGGTGCCCTCGTTGTTGCCTACGAGGCCACCGACATCAAAATCGCCATTGGCTCTGACGGTGCTGAAGCTCATAGTTATGCTGCCAGAGTTATAGCCAACAAGGCCGCCCAAAGTGCTACCAAGATCGTAGCCGGTTATCGTGCCGGTGCTATAACACGAAATGACACTACCATTGTTGATGCCGACCAGACCGCCAGCAGCCCCGAATGATGTGACACCAATTTGAACATTGACGAGACCGATGTTTCTGACCACGGCATCCCTTGTCAGAGTACCAAAGAGCCCCAGTTTCCGGGTGCCTTCAATCCTAAGGTTAGAGATAACATGGTCTGCCCCGTCAAAAACTCCAGAGAAGACAGGGATGACCGCCTGTCCAAAGACCTGGCCGCCACGCGAGACTGGATTAAGATTGATGTCAGCCCCAAGAAGAAAATGTTTGTCCCACAAGATGCCGGCTTTGCTCAGGAGGATGAGTTGATCGGCCGTATCGATCTGATAGGGGCTCTCGACGGTGCCCTGCCCAGCCGGCCAGTTCAAGTCTGCTGCGGGGACGATGGCCCCCGGTGTCCCCTCCCAGGTAAGTCTTGGATAGTCGTTTCCGGCGTCCAGCACCCAATTCGGATCGTTCGCCAGGCCATTAAGTCCGACCGTGAATGGATCCATCATTTCTTCCGTAGTCAAGCCTGCGCCGCCATCACTTGCTGCCTGGCCGGAATTCTGGATGTCCCAGAAGCTCGCATGTACGCTGCCATCGTTGCGGCCCACCAAGCCACCTGAAACAAACCTTCCACTGACCGGGCCGGTGCTGTAGCTCGAAACGACGATGCCACCGTTGTCACCCACGAGGCCTCCTAAAGAGGTACTTCCAGTAATCGTGCAAGTGCTGTAGCACGAAACGATACTGCCCTCGTTGCTGCCCACAAGCCCTCCTATTGGGTAATTGCCGCTAACGAAGCCGTTGCTGAAGCAATAGCTGATTTGGCCATTGGGGTCGTTTTTGCCGACAAGGCCGCCGACTGAGTTATCTCCCATAATCTCACCGGTGACATAGCATGAATTCAGCTCGCCGCTGTTTTCTCCCACCAGCCCTGCAACAACATTGGTGCCTGACCCGATGACATTCACATCTGTTATTCCAAGGTTCCATACCCGGCCCCCGAATTCCAATATGCCAAACAGTCCCAGTCGGCCCGCGGTTCGCTCACCCTCATCCATGGTAAGATGTTGGATGTCGTGGCCCCGGCCATCGAAAGTTCCAGAGAACGTGGGGATCACAGCCCTGTTGAACACTCTTCCCCTGGGTAAGTTTGGATCGAGGTCGATGTTGTTATTCAACACAAAATGCTTGTCCAACAGGTCGGGAAAATCAGCGAGAGCAATCAGTTGCCCAGCCAGAGCAATGTGATAAGGGGCATTCGGTTCGCCCGTACCTCCTGAGAAGACGAGAGCCTTGATTTCATAAGGTGTTACATGTTCCTCATCGTTCTCATAAAGGGATGACACAGAGTAGTGAAAGACGCTCCCCGGAAGATCTGTATCAGAATATGCAGTATCAGTAAAGGGTTCGGGGTTCAGAAGCTGTCCATCTCGATAGAGATTGTATCCGAGGAACCCTGCGTTTCCGGATGGAGCCCTCCAGCTCAGGAAGACCGTATTTCCTTCGACCGCTGCCTGAAGTCCTCGGGGGGTGTAATCGTCCACAACCTCTATAACATGGTCGGTACTTCTATCTTCTACTTCATCGGTATCATAACCCAACGTGTAATCCAGAGAATAACGACCCGCCTGCTCATCTGTTTGAATCGGGATCCCGGCATAGGCAGTGCCGTACACTGGACCCGGTACCGCATTTCCAATACCTACCCACCAACGATAGCCCTCCGGCGATGGGTCTCGCTCCTCCTCAGCGAGGGCCAGGTTGGGATCGAAGACGATTTCTCCATTGTCGACACCGGTACACACAAAATAATCCCCCGGTATCGTCCAACCATCGGGAAGACGCACAGCGAGAAGCGGTGGGTAGCTTCCAGGTTCATCGGACGTAACAGTCACTTCAACGTTGACTGTGAAGATGTCTCCAGGTTGTACCGACGAGGGCTGCTCAATGGACGCGAACTCCAGGCAGCCGGATAGCACAACGGATGTAATCAGCAAAACCGCTCTGAGATATCGCTTGCCTCGGGTCATGGCTCGTACCTCCAGAAGACAATATCGGTGATATCTTCCGTCAGTTCTCACGGAATCTGCGATCATGCCCAAACACCAGCCCGGAGCGGTCATCCCATCGGCCCTGCAATGAACGCCGACGAGAAGACCGCTCCGGTCGCAGTGACTCAGAGGACTTCGGCTCAGAAGCCGTCTGTGTACTTCTGTGGGTCAGTGAAGAGCGTGAACGACATATCCTCGGTCGCCCCGGTTTGGTCATACAGGGGCGCCCAAACGATAGCGCCTCCGGGATACTTGAACGGGAATACGCTGGTTACTGCGTCGTCATTGTAGACGTGCGGATGATTCGTCCAGCCCCAGTCGTACGGGATACTGCTCAGATCCGAGTACACGGCCACGACGCTGAACCAATACACCTGCTTCTTGCCCGGCTGATAGAACCAGTACTGCTCCGGGATGCGCGCGGAGTACCGGTACACCGGCTCGTAGCTGCCCTCGTAATCCGGCCCTTCCGGATGCTTGTCGAATCCGACGAGCACCTCATCGTAGTCGTAGGCCTTGTACTGCCAGACGAGCTCGCCCGGCTTGCTGTAGGTGCTGGGGTCATTCGGATAGTCGTCCGGGACATCCGTCCAGAGCGACAGCCAGAAGTAGTCCGGCTTCTTGGGCGGCGGGTAATCCTGGCACTCACAGGTGCGATAGACATAGCCCAGGTAGGAGCCCCACCAAGCCGCCGCCGTGATTGGATACGGCGAGTTGCAGAGCCAGTCGTCAGCCACGAGGTACTGAATGGAGAGGGAGTCGTCGTCGTAGCCTGCTGTGATGATCTCAAAAGACAGACCCACCTTGCGGCCGTAGTATGCGTGCAACGATGGATACTCCAGCACCTTCCAGTCCGCATTAGCGGCGTCCGTGCTCTGCGCGTAGACCGCCACGTCGTTCCACTCTCGGGTCGACGTCTTCCAGCCCCAGCGGGTGGGAATCGAGCCCGCCGGATGAGTAAGGTAGGCCTGCACGCTCAGCCAGTATACCACCGGCTGTTGCGCGGTACCAGTCTGCTGAAAGGCGTACTGTTGATCGATATGGAACGTGTACTTGTATACATCCCGGTGGTTATTCGGGATGTACCATTTGGTGCACGGGCTATAGAACGGCTGCAAATCCGCATCCACTTTCGACACGGAGAACTCTCCCGAGTTGAAGGTCTCGGTCCAGAGGATCTGCCCCGGCATGCTGTAGCCCGTGTGGCTCTGGCTGGCCGGGATGTCCTTGTGAATGTTCAGTGTCAACTGCACCTTGCTCGCATCGGCACCGGAGAGATAGTCGCTGAACCACGAGCCCCACAGATCGATGGTGGCAATCCGACCGGGCGTCTTGCATTCGAAATCGTCGGCCAGGATCTGAGGCGGCCACGTGCGCGGCACATCTCTTGTAGCGTCGATATCCACACCGTTGCCACTGAGGTCCGGTGGCTGCTCCCATTTGATCGAAACGCCGTCGCCCCCAGCTCCGCTGGCCATGGAGACCTGATCCTCATAGTGAGCCCAGTCGCGCAATCCGGTAAACGGCTGATCCCACTTGACGTACTCGGGATCCGTGTCCAGAAGGAAGGCGGTGTCGTAGCTCTCCGGCTGGCATACGGCGGAGTTCTTACTGGGTTGCATTCCGTTGGTTGTCGGCTCAAGGCCCGCTGAGAAATCTGACGTTGTCAGCGAGAAGACCACGGCATCGTCCAGCCAGTGGGCCGGGCGGGTCTTCCAACCCCAGGGATAGCTCGGCATGTGGGCGCCCTGGTAAAGAGCCGTAATGCTGAGCCAGAACACATCATCGTTGGTCACGTCCTTGAATTCTTCCTGCCAGAAGTACTGGTTCGGGTTAAGATACACGGTGTACTTATAGCACGCGTCATTGGTTTTCTGAGGAAAGCGATCCTCGCCAACCCAGACTTCATCGACCTGGTTGGCCCCTACGGCAACGGCTTTAAGAAGCTTGCCGGGGTGGCTGAACGTAGTGCCCTGGCCGGCCGGGACGTTGCTCCAGAACCCCAAGACGAAGGCAGTCGGTCGCTCAGACGGATAGTCGGAGTGGTTCCAGCCCACGTACGAACCCCACCAATGCACGCTGGTGATCGGCATGGAGCCGAGGCACCGAAAGTCATCTGCCACGATCTTCCACTCGCTCCAGGGCGTATATCCGCCACCGTAGTCACCCTGCACGACCACATAGGCCGGCTGGTCCCAGCCGCAGTAGACGGGCGTGTGCGCCAGCGGATCGTACTCGATGGGCGGTTGCTGCCACTTGAGGTACATCCCGTCCAGCTTCTTGGGCTCGATCGTGGCGACGTGATCTTCCACCTCGCCGTTGAAAGCCTGACCCGTATAGCTCAGACCTGACGCCGAGCTGAAGCGAAACCGGGCGTACGTTTCTCCGGGCGTCGTGCCGGCCGGAATGGCAAACGTGAGGGAGTTGACACCGCCGATCAGGAACTCATCCGTAAAGATCTGCTCGCCCGCGTCGCTCCAGTCACCGTCACCATTGAAGTCGACCCATGCGTTGAGGATGCCGAAGGCAGAAGCCTCCACGTCCACGTCCGCATTGGCACCCGGGACCAACGCCGAGGTAAACGTCACTCCATCCTCGTCGTCCAGGTTGTCGTTGTCGTCGCCGGTGGCGCCGGCGGTCGGCAACCCATCGGCTTCGGCATCGATCCTTGAGCCTAGATACACCTGATTGTCGACCGAATGTGCGGCCCCGTTATTGACCTTGAGGGTCGGATACGGTGGGTCCGGCGCGTCGGCATAGTCGTATTTCAACTGGACTTCGCACGTATGGGCGACAGTCCCCTGGTCGATTTGAACGTTAACGCCTTTCACATCGAACGAGACCCACGCCGGACAATAGTCGTGAACCTGGACGAAACCATTGAGGTGAAGGGTTCCGGATACTGTGCCCTCCCAGACCGTCTCTCGGTGAATCACTTGATCTTCACTCCAGGTCTGCCCGCTGACATCACCGGGCAAAGGAGGCTTCTGATTCGACTCCCACTGGTCTGTGGACCAGTTGATAGCAATCGTCAAACGGGCCGTGGCATAGGTGTCGATGCGTCTGACTCGCACCGACCACTCGATTCTCTTCTGGCCTGTCGGCTCAAAGGGACCGTTGTAAAACCATTGGCAGTACCACCCGGAACTCGGGTAGTAATACCACTCTCCGCCAGCGTGGCCGCTGCCGCCACCGCCAGCTTGGCCGCTGGAGTCTATCGATACGTTGAACGTATCGTCCGCGCCGAACGTTACGCTTCCTACCAGGAGCAGGATCACTCCCACGCTCCACCAAAGTCTTCTCCTATACGATTCGGACATCTCTGCATTCCTTCAAAGTGTTGTTTCTGTACGTCGTAACAGCCTGGTCACCTTATGTCGGCGGCCTGCTCCTGGGCCGACGGCGTTGGGCTGAACCTGGCTATGTGCTGCTCATGGTCCTGCAACGCCAGAGCGCATCGCCACGAGTCGATTCTACAGAGGCAAGGTTCGCGGCAGCCCGTCCGGCGATTGACGTCTCGCGCTACGCTGGCGGCGAGCGGGGCCGGTGCGACGCGGCCCTCGTCTCACTCCTTTGTCGTCGCATCATGACGTCTTACTCCCATGCTGGCTGCCGGGAGATACCGTCCTGCTCTTCCCCGACTGCTGAGAGCGACTGCCGGCATATCCCCGTGTGCAGCCGATTCCCCCCAGATACGCTCTGCGCCCACTTGTGTCGCTCAGGAAAGGACGCAATTGCCCCCCAGCCAAAAGACTATCTGTGCATCAGGGTTCGCGCTTCTCGTCGACTTCCTCGGGAGTCCGCCTGCATTCGCGCCAAGCGTGCTTTGGTGAATGTTGTTGAAGAACCGCTCGCAGCGACACAGTGGCCTTCGCATCAACCTGCGGCAATGCAGCAGTTTTCTGCACTGGCTGTCATCCAGTTAGGATGGAATGTGGGTGAGTCTTCTTCCCGACGTAGGTGTCACCGCCAGAGACGTGAGGATATTCCTACCGCCAACTAAGTGGGGTCTGTCTTGATGAGACGGCACCGAACACCTATCGTCCGCGTAAACGTTGTCAAGATTCGCGAAGCCACCGAGGTCGATACGGGGTGTGGCAGTCCGCGGCGGTCACCTGAAATGGCGAACCCAAAGACGATTCGCCTCTGCCGTCACGACTGGCTTCCACGACTGAAGCAAAGGTATCCCCCCTGCGCTCCAACGTCGCGGTACTTTGCAGGCCCTGGTTGGCGACAACCAAACCCGAAGGAATCGCCCCGTCAGTACCACCCATACGGCACACAGGAGGAACGGGGGGCTTTTCGTCTGCAATCTCGGCATACGATCGCTCCTGCCCAATCCTCTCGCTGTTGAGTTACTATTCGATTGTAAGAATCTCGCTTATTCCCTACGGGATGGTGTTTGCGGTCGAAATCGGGAAATCTCTGAATTCTCCGTGCGTAAGACACCTACAGTCATGGAGGCGGGATCTTCAGCTTGTCTGTCACGCGTCGATGTGGTACAGTTACGCCATCGTTGCAGCGACGGGCAGATGGCAAGGGCCACCAGGACGCCCGGGGCAATGTGTCATGTCAACTGGCGTAGGTGAGGTCATGCGTCTTTCTTCGTCGTACCGATGAAGCCTGCTAGGATCTGAGAAGGGAGCCGGGAACTATGAGTATTCGGATCGTACTGGCCGATGATCATACCATCGTACGCCAAGGTCTCAGTCAGGCTATTGAGCAGGAAGAAGACATGGAGGTCGTCGGCCAGGCCAAGGACGGACTCGGTACAGTAGAACTGGTCCGCAAGCTCACTCCGGACATCGTGATTATGGATATTAGCATGCCCGACCTCAACGGCATTGAAGCAACGCGTCAAATACGCCAGGAGGGAGACGGCGTCAAGGTCATTGCACTGTCCATGCACTCGTCCAAACGCTTTGTCACTGAGATGCTCAAGGTCGGGGCCACGGGCTATCTCCTGAAGGATTGCGACTACGACGAATTAGCCCGGGCAATCCGCACGGTGGCCGAAGGCAAGACCTATCTGAGCCCGTCAATTAGCGACGTGATTGTTGAAGATATGATTCGCGACAACAGAGAAGACCAATCCACGGCCTTCGCCATCCTGACCCCGCGCGAGCGAGAAGTTCTGCAACTCATGGCGGAAGGCAATACGACCAAACAGATCGGCCTGCGCCTCCACATCAGCCCCAAGACGGTCGAGGCCCATCGGCTGCGCGTCATGAATAAGCTCGATATCGACAACGTGGCCCAACTGACCAAGTACGCCATCCAGGAAGGGCTCACCTCACCACAGCCCTGACGATTCCGCAGAGTGTTGCGATCAAGACTCCAGTCGCCCATCTACCCGGCGGCGACTCAGCATTTTCCTGAGCCCGAACTCAGGATTTTGCCCATTTAGCCATTGAATGAAACCGGCGACCATGTCATTTGTCGTAATGGTATCCCGACGACCCATTGGTCACTGAAGACCGTGGGACGAGTCGTTTAGGACAACATATATGACCACGACAACCAAGGGTATCAGCCGTGGATGCGCCGACGATCTCCTTTGTGGCATCAACACGTCCCGGGATCTTGATGGAGCCTCGGACCTGGAAAAGGAGCATCTCCCTATCATCCAAGCCCCCGAGCGTGTGGCGTGGGGGGAAGGGTTTGACGTAAGCGTCCAGGTCGGTGCGCTACTCGATCACCCTAACGAACCGAGCCATCACATTGAATTCATTGAACTCTACGCTGATCATGCCCACTTGGTGCGAATGGACTGCGCGGGTGGCAGATGCCAGCCCTTGATGCACGCCCGGCTATGTCTCGACCACGACTACACGAGGTTGCGTGCCTTCGGGCACTGGAATCTCCACGGCTCGTGGGAGTGGGACCAGCCGATCGAGGCGGCCTGAGAGAGAGGCTGAAGCGTCCGGGGCCATCCTAATGGAGGGGGACGGCCCCGGCGCAACTGTTGCAGAATGACAACCGGCAGCACGTAAGCGCCCCAAGCTGTGCTGTCCAGACATCGTTGCAGAGGGACGTTTCCGTGAATGAGAAGAACAAAGGCCAGGCGTTTCTTGCCGCCCCGCGGGACGCGGTTCCCGAAATGTTACAGGATTTGGTGGAGCCACTCAACGGCTCACTTCCGGCCCTTACGGCGTGTAGAGACCGCCTCCGTAAGCTCAATAGTCTGGGGCACTCCCTATTGATAATCGACGTCGGTGACAGCCTGGACCATACGCTGGTCATCCTGAGAGCGTCGAAACGGGCGTTACCTCCTCCTTCCGTTCTCGTGCTCGTCGAACACCATGATATTGCTGCGACCATCAAGACGATGAAGGCGGGCGCGACGAGCTGCCTGGAAAAACCGATCAAGCAAGTCGATCTGCGAACGATGTTGGATGAGCTATTGTTGACCCTAAGACAGAGGAGGACACCATCACTTGACGCGACACTGAGCGCAGCGGAGTTGAGCGTCCTGCGCGCCATTTTGGACGGCCGGACAAGTCGCGAGATCGCTGCGGCCAGTGGGCGGTCACGGCAAACGGTAGAAGTTCACCGTCAGCATATCATGTCGAAGCTTGGGGCTTCAGGGATCGTCGATCTCGTCAAACGCGCTGCCCTCCTCGGCTTCTGGGATCCCTGAAGCACCACGTCTTTCGAACTTTCCTTGGAAGCGGCACTGACTTCAACTACTCTGGCTATCGACGTCATAGACCCCTCATCTGCAAAGAGATCTCGTCTTCCTGTTAACGTCTACTCCTGACAACTTCGGATTTCCAATGGTTAAGCAGCGGCCTGGCCAGCTTGGAATCCGCAGTCATCAATCCCCAATCCGCAATGAAATCGTCAGAGCACGTAGCCGAGCACGATCAAAACGCCGAACCCAACCAGCAGGACCCAGAAGAACGCGTCGAACGCCCGCGCCACCGCGCGCCGCTCCTGGGCTTCTTCCTCAGCTTCGGAAATGGTCTTCACATGCGGCGGCCGGCGAGGCGGACCGGCCGCCAATAGCAGAGCGATGAAGAAGGCCACCAGCAGAATCGGCAGCCAGTAAATGCCGGGAAAGACGGGTCCGGCCGGGCTGATCCAAAGCCCCCCCCCCGCCCAGGCGGCCAAGAAGATCACCAGAAAGAAGACCGCCACGCTCGACCAGGGACCCGTTCGCCGTAAACCTGCCGCGAAGATCATCGTGAAGATCAAAGCCATCGATAACGCGAACAACACATCAACCCAAAACATGGAGCTACCTCCAAACCGGCAGCATTGTTGCCTCCTCCTTCTCCTGGTCTATGCCCGCGCCGGCGTCAGCAGACTAAGGACATCCCCTATTGTCCATAAGCAAAACTCTCATATCTTTTTTCGGCTTGTCGATTTAGGCTGTCTGGGGTATGGTGATGGGCTGACTTTTTTCCTGACGAAACGCGGAAGGCACCGCGCATGATACCCAGATGCAAGCCCACCAGGAGAAGGATCCAGCAATGGCAAAGAAAGCCACCGACAGGAAGCGCAAAGACAAGCCAGGCGCTGCGGAGCCATCGAAGCAGCGCGCCGCAGGAGCGCAGACGAACAAGCCGTCAAGCCACGAGAGTCAGAGGACTAAGCCAGACAGCCAGGCGCCGGCTGAGAAGGGCAAGCCGCCGTGTCCGGTAGTAGGCGTCGGCGCCTCAGCCGGCGGACTGGAGGCCCTCCAGAGGCTGCTTGGGCACATGCCCGCAGACAGCCACCTGGCCCTCGTGGTGATTCAGCACCGCGCCCATGACCGCCAAAGCATGATGTCCTCACTGCTGCAAAAACACACCGGCATGAAGATCGAGGACGTCACCGACCGCACGGACATCCGGACCGGCGGCGTCTATCTGGCTCCGGCGGACAAGGACATCTCCATCATGCATGGAGCCTTGCACTGTTCCGAACCGACCCCGCACCGGGGTCCGCCTCTGCCCATCGATCATTTCTTCCGGTCCCTGGCCCAGGACCAAGCCGAGCGGGCGGTCGGCATCGTCCTGTCGGGAACCGGCAGCGACGGGACCCTGGGACTCAAGGAGATCAAAGCCGCCGGCGGCATGGTCATAGTCCAGGACCCCAGGCAGGCCTCCTACGATCAGATGCCACGCAACGCCATTGATACCGGCCTGATCGACTACGTCTGTCGGGTGGAAGAGATGCCCAAGGAACTCGTAAGCTACCTCAAACACCCCTATGTCCAGGTGCCGGCGGCCCAGGAGGGTGAGAGGAAGCTCGAAAGCCAGTTGCAGAGGATCTTCCTGATCATCCGCACGGAAACCGGGCACGACTTCTCTCATTACAAGCGCAACACCATCAAACGTCGTGTCGGCCGGCGCCTGGCCGTTCACCAGATCGAGAACCTCAACGAGTACGTCGGCTACCTCCGCAGCAACTCGGAAGAGGTGGAGATCCTCAGCAAGGAGTTACTGATCACCGTGACCGCCTTCTTCCGCGACCACGAAGCCTTTGAAGCTCTGGCGGCAAAGGCGATCAGACCGCTGATTCAAGACCGACCGCCCAGCGCGCCCATTCGCGTCTGGGTCCCCGGCTGCGCCACCGGCGAAGAGGCCTACAGCGTCGCCATGCTCATCTACGAGCAAATGCACAAGAGTGACAAGATCCACGACGTGCAGGTCTTCGGGACCGACCTCGACGAGGACGCCGTCGAGCGGGCCCGCTGCGGACGCTATCCCAAGGGCATCGCCGGAGACGTCTCCAAGAAGCGCCTCCAGCAATTCTTCAGCGAAGAGGACAGCAGCTTCCGCATCAAGAGCTACGTCCGCGAGATGCTGGTCTTCGCCCGGCACAATCTGATCAAGGAACCACCGTTCTCCAAGCTGGACCTGATTTGCTGCCGCAACGTTCTGATCTACATGGACACGACGCTCCAGCAGAAGGTACTACCCATCTTCCATTATGCGCTGAATCCCGGCGGCTACCTGTTCCTGGGCGAGAGCGAGTCTATCGGAGGATTCGCCGATCTCTTCGAGCCGGTGGAGGTTCGCCACAAGATCTTCCGACGCAAGGAAGGCCGCGCCGGCTACGAGCCGCACCGGCCGGACTTTCAGGTGCCGCTGCAACCGGCCGAGGCGCCCGACGAGAGCGAAACAGGGGGGAGACACGCTCGGCGCGACATCGCCGCCCTGGCCGAGAGGTTCATTCTCCGCGAGTACTCGGCGCCCTGCGTGCTTGTCGATCAAGAGTACAACGCGCTGTATTTCAACGGAGATACGAGCCGCTATCTAATGCAGCCCGGAGGCGAGCCGACGCTGAACCTGCTACAGATGGCCCGGCCTCAGCTTCACCACAAGCTGGCCGGCCTGCTCCAGCGCGCCGCCCGCGAACATCACAAGGTCATTGAGGAGGATGTGCCGGTCGGCACCGATGAAGAGCATTCGGGCACCGACATCATCGTTCGCCCGCTGAGAGACCACGAGGGCGAAGGCGGACTCATGCTCGTGGTCTTTCGACCCCGCCGACGAGAGGACCAGGGGCGCACGGCCCGGGAAGTGCTCGTCGAAGAAAAGGACGCCCGCATCCAGACGCTGGAGCAGGAGATCCAGTCCACCCGTGAGTACCTCCAGACGACTATCGAGGAGCTCGAAACCAGTAACGAGGAGCTCAAGAGCGCCAACGAGGAGCTGCAATCCACCAACGAGGAGCTTCAGAGCACCAACGAAGAGCTGGACACCTCGCGCGAAGAGCTCCAGTCGACGAACGAAGAGCTGCGCAGCGTCAACGCCGAGCATCAGGCCAAGATCGACGAATTGTCCAAGAACAATGACGACATGAACAACCTGCTGGGCTGCACGGAGGTAGCGACGTTGTTCCTGGACAGCAAGATGCGCATCCGCCGGTTCACGCCGCAGGCCCGCAAGCTATTTCGCCTAATCGAAGGCGATATCGACCGACCGCTCCAGGACATCACCACTGTGATCGAATACGACGATTTCGTCGAAGACGTGCAGAACGTAATCGACAGTCTGGAGCGCGTCGAGCGGGAGCTTTGCGTCGGCGACGAGACCTGGTACATCATGCGCGTCCTGCCTTATCGCACCGGCGAAAACGTGATCGACGGTGTCGTGGTCACCTTCGTCGACATCACCCCACAGAAGCACGCCGCATTAGCGTCGGCGCGGGCCCGCTGCTTTGCCGAGGCCATCGTCGAGACCATCCGCGAGCCGCTGATCGTCCTCGACTCGCACTTGAAGATCGTCTCGGCCAACGACGCTTTCTATCGCACCTTCCAGGTCAAGATTGCCGAAACCGAAGGCCGGCTCATCTACGAACTGGGCAACAGGCAATGGGATATCGCCCCCTTGCGCGAGCTGCTCGAAAAGGTCATCCCGCAGAATACCCGCTTCCACGGCTTCGTCGTCGAGCACGACTTTCCGCACATCGGCCATCGCAAGATGGTCCTCAATGGCCGCCAGGTCGTTCACGGCGATGAGAAGAGCGGCAAGATCCTGCTGGCCTTTGACGATGTGACCGAAAGCGCTGCCGACAGGGAATAAGACACGTGAGAATTATGGAACCAGAGAACGAGAAACCGCGAAGACACCAGGGCCTTAGAAAACGAGCGGAGCGCAAGATTCAGTTCGAGACGGTGCCGCTGCACCGCATGTCGGACGCCGACGTGGCAGCGCTGTGCCACGAGCTACGCGTCCACGAGGTCGAGCTGGAGATGCAGAACGAGGAGCTGCGCCGCGCGCAGGTCGAGCTGGAGCAATCGCGCAGCAAATACGCGGACCTGTTCGACCTCGCTCCCCTCGGGTATTTCGTCTTCGACGACAAGGGTTGCATCCTCGAGGTGAACCTGACGGGCGCCTCGATGCTCCAGAAAGACCGGCGCGATTTGCTGGGCAAGCCGTTCAATCTGTTCGTCGACGGACGCGACAAGGACCACTTTCGACAGCACCGCGCGATGGTCTTCGAAACCGGCACGATGCGGCAATGCGAAATCCGGTTGCTGCGTCCTGAGGTGACCGAAATGGTGGCGCGCCTGCGCAGCCGGCCCATGACCGACCCGAACGACGAAAATAAGGTCATTGCTTGCCGTACGTCCATCACCAACATCACCGCCCTCGCCCACTCGCAGAGACGCCTGCGGACCTCGGAGCAGCGGTTCCGCACCTTAGCGGAAAACGCCCCGGATATCATCACGCGAATGGACCGGGACCTGCGCATCGTGTACATCAACCGTCGCATCACCGAGGCCACCGGCGTGCCGACCGACCAGATCATCGGACGCACGCCCGAGGAGCTGGAGATGCCCGAGCACGTCTGTGCGGTCTGGGCCCGTGAGGTGCGCCGAATCTTCGACACCGGCCGCACCGCCCAATTCGAGTTCGACTACCCCACCAACAAAGGCCTGCGGAATTTCCATGCGTCCCTGACCCCCGAACGCGACGACGATGGGACCATCAGCACGGTCCTGTGGGTCGCCCGCGACGTCACGGAAGCCAAGCAGGCTCAGCAGGCGCTGGCGCAACGCGAAGAACAGTTGCGCCTGACGGTTGAGGGCGGTGACCTGGGCACGTGGTACCGCGACCTGCGTACCGACGAGATCATGTGGGGTGAGCGGCTGTACGAGCTGCTCGGCCGCGACCCCAACGGTCCGCCCGTTACCGGAGAGACCTTCTTCGACTACATCCATCCCGACGACCTGCCGCGTGTGCGCCGGCACCTGGAAGAGACGCTTGCCTCAGGCGAGGAGTTCGTCGACGAGTTCCGCATCGTCCGCGACGACGGGCAGCAGCGCTGGCTGGCCTCGGTCGGACGCATTTACCGCAACGCGCAGGGCCAGCCGGTTCGCATGAGTGGCGTCAACTACGACATCACCGACCGCAGGAACGCCGAGCTGCAACTGGGCCGCAGCGAGGAGAAGTTTCACAGCTTGTTCCGCTCCATGAGTGAGGCGTCGGTCTTGTTCGAGCTGATTCGTGACGACGCGGGCGAGCCGGTCGATTGCCGCGTGATCGAGGCGAACCCGGCCACGGAAACGATGACGGGCCTGACGCCATCGGAAGCGGTCGGACGCACCATGCGAGAGATATTCCCCGACGCCGACCAGTTCTGGTTCGACGTTTACGGAAAGGTGGAGGCTACGGGCGAGCCGGTCACGTTCGAGCGGCGTTTCGAGCCCCTGGATCGTATCTACCATACCCGCGTGTACCGACCCAGCCCGGGCCACGTCGCCATCGTCTTCATGGACATCACCACGCGGAAGCAAACCGAAGAGGCGCTGCGGCGGGAGCACGTCTTGCTGAACAGCGTGATGCAAACCACCGACGTCATGCTGGCCCTTCTCGATCCGCAGTTCAACTTTGTGTGGGTCAACGCCGCCTATGCACGTACGTGCGCGGAAGATCCCGCCGAGCTGATCGGCCAGAACCATTTCGCCCTGTATCCGGACGCTGAGAATGAGGCGGTTTTCCGCCGGGTGCGCGATACCGGAGAACCGGTCTTCCTCAAGGACAAGCCCTTTACCTTCCCCGACCGGCCGCAGCGCGGCGTGACGTACTGGGATTGGAGCCTCATGCCGATGCACGACGAGGCGCAGAAGGTCACCGGGCTGGTCTTTTCCCTGCGTGAGACGACCGAATTCGTTCGGGCCGCTGAGGCGCTGCGTAGCAAGGAAGAGCGGCTGCGCGTGGCCTCCGAATCGGGCCGGGTGGGAATGTGGTCGGCGGACATTGCGTCGGGGCAATGGGAGTTCGACCGCCAGGCGTTGCGCCTGTTCGGGCTGCCGGAGGACGCGCCGGTGACCATCGAACAGGTCCGCGCGCTGACGCACCCCGGCGACCGGACCCGACTGGACAGGCAGAGCAACAAAGCCCGGAGCGCCGCCGGCGAGCACGAGTTCGAGTACCGCATCGTCCGACCCGACGGCGCCACGAGGTGGATGTTGCTGCGTGGACGGACCGACCTGGACGAGGAGGGCCGCCCCCAGCGGAACATGGGCGTCGTCATGGACATCACCGACCGCAAGCAGGCTGAGGAAGCGGTGGAGAACCTGGCTAGTAGTCTGTAACAACTATATTACTGGGTAGAGTCTTTTCAGTCTTACACGGGCGTCAGCGTTGGTGAACTGCCAGTCCACGGTAGCGTCAGCCTGGTTGCGTTTCTGCTCCCAAGCGGCGACT
>Ga0272442_10002165_pt1 | contig 28873 bp, 22 predicted proteins | sample SSMForm2O_FD_200262 | JGI IMG/M metagenome (GOLD analysis project Ga0272442, IMG submission 200262) | Marine sediment archaeal communities from Little Sippewissett salt marsh, Falmouth, MA, United States - SSM-Form-2O | ecosystem: Environmental > Aquatic > Marine > Wetlands > Sediment ...
TAAAAGAAGTAGTAAGAACTGGTTAGAGACAGGTGTTACGCCAGGGATGGCTTGTGGTATTACATTTACACAGTTTTCATTGTATGGAATATTGAGTTTTTTACCAACTCTAGATTAGTGGGGTGCCCAATATCTAAAAAAGTATGTTCTCAAATATTTAAATATTAATTTGCAGTTCGAATCTCAAAATAAGCATATTAAAAAACTAGTAAAAATTATATTTTGGGATTTAATTATTTTTAAAATAGGCAAAATATGGAATTTTTAGAATTATCAGAAGCAAAGCTCTTTAAAAATAGAGAAGAATGGAGAGATTGGCTTGAAAAAAATCATTTAAAAGAAAAAGAAATCTGGCTAATTCATTATAAAAAAAAGTCAAATAAACAAAGTGTAAATCATTTTGAAGCAGTTGAAGAGGCATTATGCTTTGGTTGGATAGATAGTAAACTTAAAAGAGTTGATGAGGAAAGATACATTTTAAGATACACTCCAAGAAAAGGAAAAAGTGTCTGGTCAAAGATAAATAAGGATGCCGCTGAAAAAATGATAAAATTAGGTAAAATGACTGATTCAGGTCTTGAAAAAATAAAACTTGCTAAAAAGCAAGGTCTTTGGGATGCAGCTTATACTAATCTTAAGAAAGATAGACTGCCGTCTGATTTGAAAAAAGCTCTTTTAGAAAATAAAATTGCCTTAAAAAACTTCAATAATTTTGCAAATAGCTACAGAAACTCATACATTGGTTGGGTTAAAAACGCAAAAACAGATGAAACCAGAAAAAGAAGAATAAAAGAAGTTGTAAAACGCTCAATTATAAATAAAAAACCAGTTATTGAATAAGATTAAAAAAAAGAAAAAAGAGAGATTTTAATTATTTGAATCCTAGTAACTGTCTCAATATTGGAAAAGCATTAGGAAATCTTTCAAATAATCGAAGTAGTAATTTTTGATGTACAGACCTTGAATTTTGAATCTTAATTTCAAATGTACCTTCTAAGCCCTCTAGACCTTTTTCATCTACTGCTTTGATTGTAATTGTGTAATTTCCTAGATCATCATAGGTGTGACATTCTTCTACTGCTTCACCTTCTGGATAATAATCTGTTTCATCAGAATTTCCGTCTCCCCAATCGATGATGTATTTAACTTCATGTTTGTCAAAATCCCTTGAAACAAATAGCCAACATAATTCAATTCCTGGTGGTCCTTGAGGCGATCCATAAATATCTGGTTGAGTTGGTGGTGCATTTGATTCTGCTTCCGTTTTAAACTCCCAAATTGAACTAGTTGCTGTTTCACCTTGGCTATCTTCAGCATTTATCTTCCAATAGTAAGTTGTATCTAGTTCCATAGTTCCAGGGTCATATGCAGTATTTGATATATCTTCAGCAACTATTGGGGGAGAACTAGACGTTCCAAAGTATACATCATACTTTACCGTATCACCATAGTTTGGATCTCCACCTGACCATGATAGTATTTCATTTATAGATACTAGGGTTGCTCCATCTGGTGGATCTGGACTACTTGGAGTATTTGGCGGAAGGTTTTCTTCAGTTGTGAAATGGAAAATTGGGCTTTCCACTGTAAAAATACTATCATTAACCTTTACATACCAGTAATAAGTTGTGTCAAAATCACTGAAATTACTATTTACATGATTGTATTCTCCATCTCCAACATTTTTATCACTTGCAAATATTTTCCATGGACCCTCGCTATTACTATACCAATTCAGATTCATCTCGTCACCATCGGCATCATCTATAGTAATCTTCAATTCTGGTTTTATTTGAACATCTGTACTTCCATTGCCAGGATGTTCATCAGAAATCTGTGGTTGTCTAGTGTATCTACATATTGCATCGGCAACTGAAGGGGCTGTTTCGATCTCTTCACCAATAATTTTTCCAATACTATAAAATTCATAGTATCCAGGTCCCTCTGGGAAATTGAAAGTCCAGCCCCAAGGGTAGGTTGTATCTGGATTATTTGGGTTTATCCATGTTGTCCAATTGACACTAGGAGCACCTATTGAATATTCAATTTCTATGTCATCCCAAGCTCGACCATCATTTGTCAATTGAACATTGTCATATTGTTGAAATGCAATTGAAAAACTACTAGTTGCAGGGGATTGGAAATCTGGATGTTCGGTAATATTTACTTCAAATTCTTTAAATACCTGTGAGTTTAATTGTGACTCTGTAACTAACTCATACCAAGTGGATCCATCGTTTGTAAATGCAACAACATCATAGTTTCCCCAACCTGACCAGGAATCTGGTGCGGGATGGGCTTCATCACCCCATTCACGTTCCCAGAAGTTTAAATATATGTTACTTGCATTTGTAAAATCATATTTAGTATAAATCACATTAAGTTCATAATCATTTTGTTGGCTATCATGATCATCCATAGCACAAGAGTAACTACCGCTATGAGATATTCCATAGTCCCATTGGATACGAGAATCCCCAATACTTTGATAGGTATCCCATAAATCTGGATTTTGACTTCCTGATTCAAAATCTTCATCAACTGTGTATTCTTGCATTCCTGTCCAAGTAACGTTATCCTTGCTCCATCTATAAAATAATGTTACATCATCTATATCACTTGGTCCAGTGGCAGTGATTCCTATTATTGATGTCGGAACGTTATAAGGTGAAATCTTATCTACTGACGTAGAAATTAAAGGTGAGACAGGTTTTTTCTGAATATTACCTGTAACTGGGATAACTGTAACTCCAATTAAAATCGTAAAAACAAAAATACCAAGTAATTTCTTTTTCATATTTTTTTACCTCCCTCAATTAAAAAAATTGTAAATATGTCTAAAAACTTGGATTGTATTAGGAAATCTTTCAACTAACATATTTAAAAGATTTAGATTTGATACTTTATTTCGAGGAATTATTACTTGGTGTTCTGACCAGAGATTGAAGTAATCATATTCATCTTTTGTTCGTGATTTTATTGTGTATGATTTAGTCTTATTCCAAGAATGGCTTAAAACCAGTATTTCGCCGGATGGAATTGGTCCAATATCAGTTTCAAGATTTCCATCTCCCCAATCAATTTCATAGGTCACATTATCATTTTCTGGATCAACTGATAAAAAAGCATATTCATATACTATGCCAGGTAAGCCTTGTACTGCCCCATATATTTTTACATTGTTTGGTGGGTTATCTCCTATTCTTATAGGATAAGGTTCCCAATCTCCCTCTTTGAGTTTTATGTCTATTGCTCTAGCTTTCATAGCATAATCATTATTTGAATCCCAACTATGTGTTTCAGTAACTTGTGTTCCTGATGGTTGATAACTTGTTTCTGTGGTTGTACCATCTCCCCAATCAATCAAATATTTAATATTCTCTCCTTCTTCATCTGTTGAAACAAATGTGAATGATAATTCTTCTTGAGGGTCACCATATCTTTGTCCTGTTATTGCTGGATTGCTAGGAGGCTGATCTCCAATCTTTACAACATATGGTTCAGACCATCGGCTTTCATCCCATTCATCTATTGATCTAGCTATAACATCAAATCTGTCTTCTGTTGTCCATGTATGACAAGCGTCTACTACTTCTCCTGATTCAAAAGGTCCAAATATTTTTTCTATGTTACCATCATCCCAATCAATTTCTATATAGGATATATCATCTCCTTCAGGATCTTCTGTTGTAAAAGTAAAACAATATTCTAAATCAGGTTCTCCATTAGTAGGACCGTTTATTAATGGTGGTTCTTGATCATTTCCTTTTGGATATAAAATAAATTTAAATTCATCAATTAAACCCTCAAAGAAACCTGTATCATCAGAAGCTCTCTTACCAATTGTTGCATCAAAATAATCAATGGCTTCTATTGGACATAACCAATCAGTTATTTCTTCCTCTAAATCAGAATCAATGTATATCTTGATTGTTGGATCTGTTGATATTCCATTAAAACGAATCTCAACTTCATGCCATGAACCGTCATTGTGATTTTCTTCAGTATAACTTATCATACCGCATAGACCTGTCCATATTTTAAACAATAAAGAACCGTTGGATTGTAATTCAATACGAAATTCTGGAACATTCTTATAACCTGTATAACTTAAAATAATCCCCTGTTGATTTGATGTTGTTTTGAAATAAAATGTAATTATATAATCATCTGTTTTATTGACAGATATTCCGTCAATATGATCTGTTAAATCGACATAGTCATCTACTCCATCAAAATCTAGTGCACATCCTGAGTATCCTGAAACCCAAGTCGCACCATATATTGTTCCATCATAATTATGACCTGATGAATCTCCTAAAGTATCTCCAGAGCATTCGTCAAATTTCCAATATGCATTAACAAAATTATTACGATTCAAAGGCATAATTTTTGAAGATTCTTTATATAATACAATATTTTCTTTGTTCTCGTATCCAAAAATATTTGGTGTAAAAGCTGCTCCAAAAAATAAGACAATTATGCCATATACAATAATTTTTCTATTGTAGTTTTTATTCAATGTATTTACCCCCCAATTGGTTAGCTATTAACAATTGTTATTAATAGTTATTCTTTTTATGGTATATAATATTTGTTTTTATAATAATTATAAATAATTATAGGATTTTTATTAAGTTATTTTACAAAATATAAATTTAATTTTATTAATTGGCCACATAAATATTTCACAGTTTAATTATGAATATAAAGGAGATAAAAAGAATTGATTATATTAGAGAAAAAATTTTGCGGATTATAGGAAAAACGTTTGAAAATCTATCAATTATTCTCTCAAATAATTTAATAAATGTAGTATTTGAGGTTTTAAATCTTGGAATCTCAACTGAAAATTCTGCATAATCGCTTTCATCATCATATGTATCTTTTGCTTTTACCTTAATTACATATGAGCCTTCCTCTTCCCAAGTATGATCAGCTGTTATTTCAACACCTGATGAAAATGGCCCAATCCATTCCTCAATATTTCCATCATCCCAGTCAATATAATAATATATCTCATCTCCATCTATATCGTCTGTAACAATTGTATATGTATATTTTGCTCCTGGTTTACCTTTGCTAGAACCATCTATCTCTGGAGTTTCGGGTGGATTGTTTTCAATTATTATTTCAAATGGATTTGACCAATCACTTTCAGCATCATAAACATCCTTTGCTTTTACTCTAATATAATAAGTTCCAGGCTCATCCCATTCATGGCTTATTGATATTGTTTCGCCAGATTCGTATGGTCCTAACCAATCAGTTACTTCTCCATCTCCCCAATCTATCATAATATCAAGGTCATCATCGTCTGGATCTGATATTGTAACATATAAAATTCCATCTTCCTCAAAAATAATTGGTTTGTATGGTGGGTGATTTGGTTCAACCATTGTTGTAAATTCCCATACTGGTCCACTAGTATATTCACCATATACATCCCATGCAACAATCTGCCAATAGTATGTTGTTTCATAATCCATTGTTCCGGGATCATAAGTTGTACCAGTCTGATTTTCTGAAACAAGCACGTCAGGAGTGGGATCATTTGCCTCAAAATACACATTATATGTAAGATTATCTCCATCAGGGTCAGTACAAGTCCAGCTTAGATCTGAGTTTATATCAACGTCTATTTCCTCATCAGCTGGATCTGGATTTGTTGGTGAATTTGGAGGATTGTTATCTTTAGTTGTAAAACTCCATAATTGGCCTTCAGTTGATGAATCATGATTATCCCAAGATATAATTTTCCAATAATATGTAATATTAAAGTTCATTATACCCGGGTCATAATTAGTTTCGCTTTGATTACTTGATACTTTTAAAGGATTGTCATTTGTTCCAAAATAAACATCATATAATACTGTGTCTCCTGGATTTGGATCTCCTCCAGTCCATGAAAGCTCGTAATTGATATCTACATCTGTTTCACCATTTTCTGGATCTGGATTACTTGGTTCGTTTGGTGGATAGTTGGCCCCTTCTACTGTGAAATTCCATACAGACCCCTCAGTTGAAGCATTGTTATTATCCCATGAGACAATCTTCCAGTAATATTTTGTATTATAGTTCATGGTTCCAGGATCATAGGTGGTTTCGGACTGATTGGTTACAATTTTTGGTGGTGGACTTGTGGTTCCAAAATAAATATCATATGTAATGGTATCCTGAGGATTAGGGTCTCCCCCAGTCCATGAAAGATCAGCATTAGGATCTACATAAAATTCGCCGTCAATAGGTGATGGATCACTTGGTTCATTTGGCGGTAAATTTTCAGATGGTGAAAATGATGAGAAAGCATATACTACTCCATCAAAACCAAAAGTAACACATCCGATATTTGGAATCCCATCTCCACTAATATCTCCTAGCTGTATGTGAATAACATCATCAGCAGTGCTATAGCTCCATAAACTGGTTCCATTGTTTCCATAAATAACATACACGTATTGATCATCAGAACCGGCTATTACATCAAGTTGATTGTCAAAATCGATATCACAAACAGCAACTGTATTTACGTCTCCGCCAGTTTCAAAATTCCATAATTCGTTTCCATTTGAACCATTAAAAGCATGGACTTTTTTATCATCTGAATTTCCAGCAGATATCACGTCTGCAATTCCATCATTGTTTACATCACCGTGAGCAAGACAATAATCTGAAGTTGGTAAAAATGGAGTAACAGTCCAGATTTCGTCATGAGTATCTCCATCTACCATTATGAGTCTGCCTGGTGTTGCTCCCATTTTAGGAACACCTATTGCGACATCTAAAATATCGTCGTTGTTAACATCTAAAACCTCAACATGTCTAGTATAATCAGTATTATCAGAATAACTCCAAAGTGTATCTCCATTTGATCCATTAATTACAACCATTTTATTTCCAGACCATCCAACTGCTGCTACAACATCAAGAGGTCCAGTTCCATCCATCTGTGCGAGTTCTATTTCTTGAACTTCTCCTCCAAAACTACTAGACCATAGCTCATCTCCATCTAAACCATCAATTGCATAAACACTTGTATCATCACTTCCAGCAATAATATCACAATACCCGTCGTCATTCAAATCTGATGACTTAAGACAATTCCTATAAATCTGTCCAGTTGGAGAAGAAAAATCCCACATAACACTACCATTGTTACCATATAATGCAGTAATTTTTTCATCATAGCCTCCTACTGCTACATCGATTTGCCCATCATTATCAAAATCACCTGTTGTAATTGAATATAGATTCTCTGTGCCCGTCCAATTCCATAATTCGGTACCATCCTCACCATTAATTGCCCATGCCGTGTCGTCAACTGAACAAACAGCAATCACATCCATGAACTCATCTTGATTTAAATCATCTATTGCAAGTGCATTACCATATTCGCCAAAGTCAAATTCCCATAATACGGGAGACTCTACAGTTTTAAGTGCCCATATAGATTTTGAAGGGTCAGACCCACTGAATTCAGCTCCTCCTCCTGCTAAAGTATCAGTTATGCTATCTCCATCAAAATCTGCACAACCAACTGTTGCAATTGTTCCAGAGACAGCATAGTAGAATAATTTACTTCCATCACTTGCTTCAAGAATCTGTACTCTATCATAGGTTGCTGCAATAATATTTAGATTTCCATCACCTGTTACATCTCCAAAAGATAAGTCTTTTGGATAGCCATTTAACTCTTCAGAAACCCACATGGTAGAATTAGTATCACCCTCAAATGCATATATGTAATTATTTCCATAGTTATTTCCAACAATAAGGTCAAGATCATTATCCTCATCTATATCATACGAAAAAAGGTACATATCATAATTAGTTGGACTCCCAACTGGCCCAATATTATATTCCCATTCTAAATCTCCATTACTTGCATTACGAACGAAAATCTGGCCGGTACGATTGCCAAATATTGCTTCAAGATCTCCATCATCATCAATATCCTCAACAAGTACTCCTCCTTCTACAATCGGATAATCAACAGTTTTACTCCAAATAACGCTACCATCTGTTCCATCAAGAACACCAAAATAATTATCCCAACCAGCTAGATAAGAATGACCATATGCAACGTCATCTATTCCATCACCATTAACGTCACCAGTATCAACAGCATGCAGAAATATACTTCCTATTTCTGTGCTCCATAATTCATTACCATTTGAACCATTAATTGCATAAACATAATCATCCCAACAGGCAACTGCAACGTCTGGATATTCATCTCCATCAAAATCACCTATTGCAACATCACCATTAGTATCACCAGTGGAGCCTGGAAGAAAAGTCCAAATTGAACTACCAGTAGAACCATCAATTGCATGAACTTTACCATCAGGTGTTGAAGAACCTTTACTTGCTCCAATAACAGCATCGATTACTCCATCATTATTTATATCGCCAACTGTCATAGACCTGGCCCCATCATTTAGATCATAGGTCCAGAGAGGATCACCATCTAGTCCGTCTATTCCATATACTTTTGATGGGTCATCATAATTATCACTGTCATATTCTGCAGCAATTATATCAAGTGGCCCTCCAGCGTTAAGTTGAGCTGTTTCAACATGTTTTATATATAGATTTGAATCATATATCCATATTGGTTCAGCACCTAGATTGCCAAATCTTTCATCTAATGGATTTTTTTCAAAATTTGTTATCGAAGAGACAATACTAACAGATAAAATTAGTATAAAAAATATAAAAAAACTGTTCCATTTTTTATTTATTTTCATAATTTTTTCCCCCAATATTTCTATATCTATCAATTATTGAGTATATAAATTTTTATTTTAATTAAATTCTTAATATTATATTAAATTTTGTTACCAATTTTTTATACATTTTAATAATTTTTTTCTCTAATTGTTGGAATTTTAACATCCGAAATATTTAAGAATAAATTTTATCTAAAAAAAATTAAATGGAAAACTCAATAGATAAGAAAAAAACTAGTAAAGTACTATCATATGATAATATTCAACAAGGTAAACTTAAAGAAAATATAAAAATTAGTTCTATCTTAAAAACAGCAATAAAAAGATATCAATTTGATATTGTTGGTTGGACTGAATATTGTATTAAAAATAAATCACTGAAACAAAAAGCTCTTCCGATATATCGCCAAAAGCCATTTCAAGATTTAAGAATAAGAGATAGGCTATATTCGTCATTTAGTGCTCCACCAATTAAGAAAGTGTATGAAACCCAAGATAACTACATTAGATACCTTGATGAGGAATATACGAGGGATCAAGCTTTTTATGAAGCAATTTTAAAAAATCCTAGTAAATTTAATTTAGATGTTGAGGATGATCTGCTCAACAAAGAAATTGATAAATCTGCAAAAAGATATCTTAAAACAATTAAAAAAAGAAAGATTGATGAGGAATTGGTTATAAGAGAGATCCAAAATAATGATTGGTTTGATATTAAAAAATCTAATTATCCAAAAGTTATGTTAGGTTTAGTTTTAGGTGTAAATAAAGAAGCAATAATTAACAACTTTGGACTATATTTCATTAATCAATTGAAAGCTCAATTTGCTGGTAGTAGAACTGCTTTTTTATCTTCTTCTGGTCCTGCATCATGGCATGAATTAGAAAGATGCAAGGCTGAACTTACTTATTTTAAAAAAGAAGTTGTAAACCCAATTCTAAAAAAAATTGGTTCGAAAAACCCATAAATAAATGCATATTAGAAAATTACCAATTTTTGATATTTTCTGATTATAGATTATGAAAAATTAAATATTTTGAATTTTTTTTTATGCATGCTGTTATTTGCGACTTCATTTTCTGTAGCAAGATTAAATATAATAAAAAAAATTATAAAAATATAAAAAACACAAAACTAACTTACTTTTTTTTTAAAATTAAAAATAAAAGAAGAAGAATTTGTTTTTATTTTCTTCTTCTCAAAACAATTATTGCTATTGCAAGTGCTGTAATTACTGCTACTAGTTCAAACCCTGGTGTACCACTACTTCCATTTCCACCATTGCTACTTCCGTCTCCATTTGTGTCGCCCTCACCATTGGTATCTCCACCGTCATCTCCGTTATCATCACCTTCTCCATCCCCGTCATCTTCTTGGCCCCAAAATGGTGCATAGTCTCCAGGTATCCAGTCACCCCACCACTCTTGATTTGTGTCACCATATTCTGTATACTCCCAAGCATATCCCCATAACTCTGTACTTGTATCATCTGTTCCAACCAGTTCAATTGTACCTGAGATAGTGTTACCAGAAACTGTGACATCGGTGTTCATAGCTGGCATACCTCCTCCTGTTTCGCTTATTCCCATAACAAACTTTTGATCATTTATTAGGTACATATTGTAGGTAGCATCTGAAGTGTTAACCCAAGCCATATATGCAACATTTTCTGAGATTTGAACATTTCCAGCAACTTTCATTGATATTGTTATTTGATTTCCATTAACTGTGTAAGTCAATTCAGTAATATCTATATGTGCTCTTGGTAAAGTACTTGGTTGCCAAGACCATGAAGAATCAACCATTTTCCAGTGATAAACGTCTCCGGTTGCATCAGTTTCAGTTTCTGCAGATACAGATGTACTTGATAGTACTAAGATAAGTACACCAATCATTACTATACATATTTTCCAAAATTTCATAGAAATCTCCTCAGATTTATAAAAATAATTGCCTTATTAAATATATCGAAATAATTAATCAATTACATTTTCTTATTGATTTTTTAAAAATTCTTTTCACTGAATATTTCATTATTTCTGATAATTCGTTATATTTTTTATCTCCAGCAATAAATGAGTTTAAAATTTCATTTCCGATAAAAAACTCTGAACCAAACCAAAAAGATAAATTTGTAAAATGTTTAAATAAAAATTCATATAACTTAGCCCATTTTTGTATATTAGAAAAATTTAGATTTATAGTTTTTTCATATTCCAAATCTAATTTGTAATTTTTGTTTTCAAGAAATTTTTTTATTTTATTCGATGCAATAATGCTACTTTTTAAAGCATAATATATTCCTTCACCAGTGAAAGGATCTGCAAGTCCTGCGGCATCACCAACAAGCAAAATATTTTCTCTAGTAATAGGTTTACTATAATCTCTAATTGGAATAAGTGCATATCTTGGTTTAATTTTTTTATCAAGGTGCCAAAAATTAATAAATTCGTTCCACATTTTTTTCAAATCTATAGCTTTACCAATTGATGTAAATAAACCAGCTGTAATTTTATCTTTCTTTGGAAAAATATAGCCGACAATTCCTGGATTACCTTTATTAATTTGACAGACTGCATACTCATTTGAAAATTTTCCATATTTTGGACCTGCCGGTCCTTCCCAAGATGAGGAAATTGCATATCTCTCAAAAGGAATTAAATTAACAAGATTGTTTAGTTTTTTATTAGTTCCCCAAGCACCAACCAAAATATTATAATTTACAATACATTCTTTATTTTGTTTGTAGTAGGTAATAATATTTTTTTTCTTATCGATATTTTTAATTGCAATATTGTCCTCAAAATCTACTGATTTATTTCCAACTGCCATTTTAACAAGAAAATCATCAAGTTCTGATCTATATATCATATATATCAGATTCTTTCCTGCATCAGTAAAAGTTAGCTTGTTATTTCTTACATAAATGCCTTTTCTTATGTTATTTTTAATAATTTTTTTAATTTCGTGATTTTCTGAAAAAAGTATGTCATATGATTTTTTGGAAAGCCCTCCAGCACAGATTTTATATCTTGGAAATTTTTCTTTTTCTAAAAATAGAACAGAAATTCCAAGTCTACCTAATTTATATGCTAAAAAACTTCCAGCTGGTCCTGCCCCTATTATCACTACGTTGAACCTTTTCATAAAATTTAGTTATTTTTTAAAAATCCCAAATTTCTCAAGAGCCTTCGTTGCGCTTTTCCTAACAAAATTATTTTCATCTTTAAGAATTTCAATAAGTGGTACTATTGCATCAGTATTTCCGATGTTTCCAAGAGCTGTTGCTGCATCACTTCTTACCTCCCAGTACGGATCCTTTAATGATTCAATCAATGGTTGAACAGCTTGGTCATTTCCAATTTTATCAAGTGCATAAACTGCTGAGACTCTTACTATTTCTTCAATATCATTAAGTGAATCTATAAGATTGTTAAAAGCCTCAACAGTTTGAGTCTTTCCAAGAACAATTGCAGCAAGGGATCTTACTCCTTTATCTTGGTCATTTAAAGAGTTAACTAATGCTTCTGCTGATTCATTAGGTGCAAGAAGATTTAGTGAAGCAATTGCCTCCTTTCTGACTACTGGATTATCATCATCTAATGCTTTTATTAAAGCATCAATTGCTTTTTTATCTCCAAATTTACCAAGTGCTTTTGCTGCATTAGTTCTTACTTCAGAGCTCTCATCATCTAACATCTTGATAATTGGTTCTACTGCCTTATCATCACCAATTTCACCTAAAAAATATATAGAATGCCATCTTATTTCATCACGTTTACTCTTAAGTGATTTTATTAAGGAATTTATGATTCTCGGGTCTTTTTTATCTTTTAGAACATTTGCGGCAGATATCCATACATTTTCGTTTCTATCACCAAGCTTTTCAATTAAAGCATCTAAAACCTTTGAATTCTTATAATCTTTTAAATTATAAACAGCTTTAGCTCTAATTTTCCAATCAGAGTCATCAAGTTCTTTTAGAAAAATATTCATTTTTTCATATCTAGGACCAGTATATTTGTCCATAAAAAGCTCACCATCTACCTATTTAATCTTAATAAAAAGTAGTATTAATAAAGTTTTGATAAAATATTCAAAATCCTATAAAGATAAATGAAAATTTATACTATTTGGTACTATAACATTTAAATATTCAGTAAAAAATGTAAATTTTAAGGAGGAATAATTGATTATTAAAAAAATCCTTTCAATAGCAATAATAGTTCTTTTCTTTAGTATTACCTTTTACCAGTTATCTTAGCAGTTGATAATGATAAAAATTATGTTGAAGTTAAATCAAATGATGAATATAAGGTTAGATCTTCTAATAATTATGAGGAGATTATTACTTTTATTAAGGGATGGGTTGATTTAAATTGGATAGAGCGTAGAGGTTTTTTTCGTGGTGAAGCAATGTTGATTTGCAGTGATAAATCAGGTTTTATCAATTTATGTGGTTACAGACGTTCTGAAGATGGGTGGAATATTTCAATGAATCGATAGATAAAGGTTTAATTTATACTTATCATTTAATTTGTTCTTATGTTGATTATTCAAATGGATTAATTGATCCTAGTATTGTTGGAATAGCAATTGGTAATATCATATGGGAAGAATATGATTAAGGATTTTTTTATCTTTAGATTTTGACATTTAATGGTGAAAGTAATAGCCTTCAAAAATGTTAAAATTTATCAAATGATAATCAATTTCAGAATAAATGAAAGGATTTAGAGGAACCTTTGTAAAATTCTTAAAAAGTTATTTTGTTTTTCATTTAGTTTTATGGCTGTTTTTGTTAATAGTTGGGAATAAAAGTCAATTATATTCTGGTTTATTCGCGATTTGGTTTGGCGGTACAATAATATTACCGATTTTATTGTGTTGGTATTTTGTATTGTTTGGAGGAGGAGAATTTGAAGGGTCTTTCCGAATATTATTCCACTCAAACTTAGGCGTTCCCTATTATACTCTTTTGTTATGTGTTGTTTTTGCTGGATTCTTCGTAACAGTTCTTTATTGCGGATGGCAAATAGCTCGATATTTGTATGATAATAAGATTATTTCAAATGATTTTGTTATTTTAATTTCGATTTGTAGTTTGTTTCTAGCTGTTTCCATTTCTTTTTTTATGCTAAAGAAGATTTCTGATTATTTGTATTTACATGGTTATTAATATCATTTGAATAATCGGAATTATAGTTATAATTCTAGGATTAATAATTCTTGCAATTATTCCTGAACCCTCTACCAAGTTTTTTGTTGGAGGTTTGATAACTTAGTCAGGAATAATAATCCTTGCAAAATCACTTACAAATGGGATGTCTCTAAAATAATTACTTAATTTTTTTTAAAAAGATAATCACTTACTAAAAACAAATAAATACTATTATTTACATTCTAATTTTCTATAAAGTGGGATGAGATGCCGATAGGGAAAGCAGGTATTTTACAATATGCCTATTCAAAAACAAATATTAGTAAAATTTTGAAGAAATTTCTATATAAATAAGAGTGTGAGGTTGAAAAATTGACAGGTAATTGTTTGCTGGTCATTTCAAAAAATGAGGGTACAAATCCAATATCTATAGCAGAGCAAGCATTAGATTCAGGAATTGTTAAAAAAGTGATTATATCAGATGGTTCAAATGAAGAGACTTTTAAACGACTAAAGATGAATGAAACAAAAAAAATAGAAGTAATAAATGAAAGAAAATATACTAAAACAACTCAGACCGGCAAGGGCGTAGGGATGATAAATGCTGGTCTTGCTGCAATAAAACAAGATTTTAGTAAAATTGGATTTATTGATGGAGATATTTACAATCCAAATATTAACAAATGGTGTGAATTCTTGTTTACTCCCTTAGGGAGAAATATTGATGTTGTAAAAACTGCTTTTTCAAGAAATCCTGCTGATGGTCAAATTACAAGACATATAACAAAACCACTTATTGCGATGTTTCTGCCAAAAGCTTGGGAAATCGATCAACCCTTAGGTGGTGAGCTTTCATTAAAAAAGCAGGTATTAGTAGATCTTTTTAAAACTGGGATTACTCCGTCATATGGATGGGGGATTGATTCATTTATAACAATGAAATCCTTGATTTATGGATATTCAGTTGGTGAAGTGTATCTTGGTCAAAAAATGCATTGTAAAAAAACATTGACAAATCTACAGAAAATGTTTATAGAATGTTTTCAAGAGGCAGTTCGAATGATCAGATATTTTTACAATTTACCTGTGAGAAAAAAGATTAAACCAATTGTTATGATTTCTTCACCGTTTAAGAAGAATTTTTATTTTGAAGAAACCTATATGGATATTAAAAAAGAAGTTGAAAGAAGTCTTAATGAATTTAAACTTATGAAACAACTAAACCTTCCTCACGATGATATGTTTTATGAAATAAGAGACGTAAATGACTTTTCAAGTTTTTTTGAAAAGACAAAATGGATTAATAGCAATGTTTGGGTGGAACTATTATACTGGTTTTTGAAAAAATATTCGCCACTTGAAATCGAACAATATTACTATCGATGGAAAATTAGGGCTTTAGCTTTTTGTTTACATGAGATAAATACATCTGAGCAGGCTGAAATTTGTACTAAATTTCAAGCAAAAACTGCTTCTAATTTCATGTATAGAATCGGAGAAAGAGCATCAGTTGATGATAGTTCTAAACAGATGTACTTCTATAAAGCAGTATAGTTATTTTGTAAGTTTCATTATTGCTTCAGCAATATCTCCCTTTGTTTCTTTAAGTGCCTTTATTGCTTCTTCCTTACTTTTTCCTGTTTGTTCAACTACTAAATCTATATCTTCCTTTGGAATTTCATCTTCTTTAGTAACTATTTTAGGTCTTCCAGATATTTGATATGTTTTTTGACCTTGTGCATCCATCATAGTTACTTCAGCATCATCAAAAATATATTCTTTAGAATCGGTTTGGATTATTACTTTTTTTACGTTTTCAATTTCTTTTACTTGGATGCCAAGTCTTTTCATCATCTGATTCATTTGCCTTGGGTTCATTCGGCCAGGCATCATTACTATTTCCTCCAATTAGTTATCAATTTCGAAGTATATATAAGATTACATGTTGTTTAACGTTTTGGTATGATATCTGGAAAAGAAATAAAAGTCCTTGATAAGAATTCAGAGTTTTATGGAATTCCTGCATTTGAGCTCATGGAAAATGCGGGTAAGGGTGTTGCAAATTTTATAATAAAAGAGTTGAAACCAAAAAGCAAGAATATTTTGATTTTTTGTGGAATTGGAAACAATGGGGGAGATGGTTTTGTTGCAGCAAGATACCTATCAATTTTTTTTAATGTGACAGTATTTTTAACAGGAAGTGAAAATGAAATAAAAACATCTATTTCAAAAGAAAATTTCAAAAAATTGAAAAAGACAAGTGTTAAACTATTTAATATAAAATCAATGAAAAATCTTGATGGAATAATTCTTAATAAGGGTATTATAATTGATTCCATGTTAGGAATTGGATTATCTGGTTCGTTAAGAGAGCCTTTTTTATCAATAGTAAAAAAGATTAATTCTTTAAAAGAAAAAATCATAATATCAATTGACATTCCAACAGGACTTGGTACTAATTTTTCAATTCTTCCTAATTATACAGTTACATTTCATAACATTAAAATTGGTATGAACAAACAAAACAGTGGGAATATAAAAATTGTAGACATTGGCATTCCAAAAAAAGCAATAAATTATGTTGGTCCTGGTGAACTTGTTACATACTATCCAAGACCTAAAAAAGAGTCTCATAAAGGAGAAAATGGAATAGTTTTAGTTATTGGCGGAGGTCCATATATTGGTGCTCCTGCAATGTCAGGATTTGCTGCTCTTCGTACTGGTTCTGATCTAGCATATATTGCTACGCCTAGAAAAGCAGCTAGGGCAATAACATCCTTTTCACCTCAATTGATAAAGCCATTAAAACTTGCAAAAGATACTTCAAGACTTTCACCAAATCTTATTGTTAGGGAGTTAAATAATGATGATAATCTTATTTCTGAGGATATTGAAATCATAGAAAATTATCTTTTAAAATCAAATTCTGTTATTATTGGTCCAGGTCTAGGATCTGAACCTCAAACAAAAAATGCAATAAAAGGGATAATTGAAAAATGTGTAAAATTTAAAAAATCAATTGTTATAGATGCAGATGCAATCCAGGTTGTTGGAAAAAATCCTGAAATAATAAAAAACTCAAAAACGGTTATAACTCCTCATGCAGGTGAATTCAAAGAGCTCACAAATGAAAAATTGGATAACAATATTGAAAAAAGAAAAAATATTGTAAAAAAATGGGCAGATAAATTAAAAGTAACAATACTATTGAAAGGACCGATTGATATAATAAGCAATGGGAAAGATATTAAACTAAATGAAATCCACAATCAAGCAATGACTGTTGGTGGAACTGGCGACGTTCTTGCAGGAATTGTTGGTTCATTATTATCAAAAAATGTTGAGCCATATAATGCAGCAAGGACAGGAGTATTTATTAATGGATGTGCTGGAAATATTGCTTTTAAAAAACATTCATATGGTTTAGTTGCTACAGATATAATAAAGGAAATCCCAAATGTTTTAAAGAAATATCTATAAGGACTAAATGGAGCAATAAATGGATTTATCTTATGTGCAGCCAATACAAAACGAACCTGCTATTTTTATAAAAAATAAAAAAATACTTATTGTTGCAGATTTACACATTGGAATAGAAAGTCAATTGAGAGAACAAGGAATAAATGCTTCATCAAAAACTCAAGATATGATTGATAGGATTTTGAAAATAATAAAAAAATACAAACCTATTGAAATAATTCTTCTTGGAGATATAAAACATAATATACCCTCTTCTACAATTCAAGAAAGAAAAGATGTAAAATTTTTCTTAAACACACTTAAAGATTATGGAATAGTTCATATTATCCCTGGTAATCATGATGGAAATATTGGAAAAATAGCTCCCCCGGAAATAACTATTCACCCTTCAGATGGTTTTAATATTGAAAATATCGGTCTTGTCCATGGTCATAGATGGCCTAGAAAAGAAATTATGAATTGCGACCAGCTTATAATTTCTCATACTCATCCGACAATTATGTTTACAGACAGGCTCGGTCATAAAACATTTGAACCCTGTTGGATAAAAGGCTCAATAATAAAACAAAGACTTGTTGAAAAATATCCAGGTAGCACTTGTTCATCAGTTCTTGTTATTCCATCCTTTAATCCGCTTTGTGGAGGAATTGCAGCAAATCAAGAGGGGATTACAGGGCCAATTGGTAAATTAATTGATACAGAAAACGCCTATATCTATTTAATTGATGGGACGTCTTTAGGTAAAGTAAAATTAATAAAATAGTCAATTTTTATAAATGTTTAATTTATGCACTGGCTTAGGTATCTTCAATGAAAGAAATAATTATAGAAAAAAATTCATTTGATTTTAATAGTTTTGTAGAAAGTATTTACAAATTCATAAATGACATCTATGGAATTGATCCAGCAATTTTAATTCAAAATGTTGAACATCCCTGTATGACAGATAAGGAAGCAGGTAAAAACCTTCAAAAAAGAAAAGCAGGGGACTTATTGGAAGAATTGGAAAATGGTAAAAATTTATACTTTCCATTTACTCAGGCTAAGATTACTTCAGAATCCGATTTCATAAAATCGGTAGATGGAACAAAATATGATTTAAAAAATAATCTTGAAAGCCTTTTTGAAGGTTATGATACTATTGGATATATTGTATCGCTTCAAGATTCAAAATTTAATTTAAAATCTGGTATTCATAAAGTTATTACAAAAAGTAATGAAGCCTCTCCAATTGAAAAAATAAATGAGATAAAAAACAACGAATATGAACAATTCTACAAACCAATGGAGTCATTTTTAGATAACTTTGTTAAAAAATAAAGATAATTAAGCTTAAATAAGACATTTTTAATATCGGCATTAAATTACCTACAGCATTGTGATATAATATGGAGATAAACATTTCATCAACAATAAAACAATTTATTGTGGCATTTTTACTATTCATTTTACCATTAATTGGAATTTTACTTGGTATAATATTTGAGATTTTCAGTGCTTGGTATTATATCTTGATTATATGCTGGTTTGGAATCGGCCTGATATTTTTTACAGCAATTCAATAGTATTTAGTTTTATAATCCCTTTTTTTGTTCATATCTATAAAAACAGTATGGGCTGTTGTGAGAAATGCCTGTAAAAGCAGTAGAAGTGCTCATACATCCACCTTTGCATTTCTCACCATATTTACAACCCTTACATAAGGGTCCAAGGTCTTTTATTTTGAAATTTCTATTATAAGAAAAAGAATTTGGATCGTTCCAGAAATCAATTATACTTTTTTCTCTTATGTTTCCTTCTATAAATTCATCTGGTGTTGAAAGGCATCCCTTAATTCCTCCATCACTTTGAATACCTAAAATAGATATTCCACCTTGGCAACCTCTCCACTCAGGATATATTGCAATATTTGGAATATTTTTTGAAAAATATCCAAAACAGTGTGCACCGATTACTGGCATCTGTTTTGATGAATATTTTTGCTTTAGATTTGCAATAAATAAACCTAGTGCATAGAAGTCTTCTTCAGATAATACAAGATTTTTTGGAAATCTTCCTATTGGAGATGCTGTTTGTATCTGCCATGCGATTAATTTATCAAAAAGAAGATCTTTAATTTCTGGAAGTTCCTTGAAATTTAACTTACTTACTGTAGTAATTGCAGAGGTTGGAAGGTTTGCCTCTCGTGACATTTTAAGATAATTCATAACTTGTTTAAAAGAACCCCTCTTTCCTCTAATTCTGTCATGTGTTTCAGCGTTTGCTCCATCTAAACTTGTTGATATTGCATGAGGATCCAATTTTTTAAATTTGGATATAATGTCGCTATTGATATTGAAACCATTTGATATTATTGATAGTTTCATACCTAGATCTTTAATCTCCTTTGCGATTTCATACCAGTCTTTTCTGATTAATGGTTCACCACCCATTAGACAAACTTCATATGTACCAATCTCAGCAAGATCTTTACATAATTTTATTGCTTCTTTTGTTGTAAGTTCATTTTTTCTTGCTTTTCCAGCTGATGAGCCACAATGCATACAATTTAGGTTACATGCTAAGGTTATTTCCCATACTGCACAACCAGGCGAATCAAACCATGTCTTTCCATTTTCAAAATTCATTTTTTTTTAGATTCAATTTTTACTATTTAAATTCTAGGTGCAATTATTTATACAATTAAATCTATTTTTCCATTTCTTCTTCAATTTTATGAAAACAAAAGGGATCTCCATGCAATTTACCCGTAGACATAAAAGAGGTCATTGTGCATCCTCCTTTACATGTTTTATTATATTGGCAACTTTTACAAAAACCACTCAAATCCTCATTATTAAAACATCTGTTATAGGAAAATGAGTTCGGATCATTCCATATTTCAACAATACTTTTTTCTTTTACATTTGCCTCAACAAAATTATTTGTTAAAGCAGAGCATCCTTTTATACCTCCATTGCTTTCAATTCCTATAAGTGATAAACCTGCCTGACAACCATTCCATTTTGGAAAACCTGTCATATTTGGAAAAAATTTGGAGTGATATCCTATATCGTGAGCTCCATTTATAAATTTCTTACCTCGAGGATGTTTTTTTTGTGTTTCATAAATAAACTTTCCAATTGAATAAAACTCTTTTTCATCAATCAAGTATTCTTTAGGAAATCGTCCAGCAATATCTGTTACTTGGATTGTCCAAGAAACATTTTTTTCAAACAATAAATCCCTTAAAAGAGGAAGTTCTTCAAAATTAAGTTTATGAATTGAGGTAATAACTATTACAGGTATCTCGAGTTTTAAACATCTATTTATAAAATTGATCGCTCTGTTAAATGAACCATCAACTCCACGAATTTTATCATGTGTCTTTGCTCTGCCGCCATCAATACTTATACCAATAAACTCTGGTTTAAGTTCTTTTAATCTATTAAATGTTCTTTTGCTATCTAAATAACCATTTGAAATATATGCTAGTTTTATATTTTCATCTTTTATTTTTTTACTTATTAGATCCCAATCATTTCTCAAAAATGGTTCTCCACCCATTAATATAATTTTTTTACAATCAACTTTTTTTAGGTCGTCTATTAATTTAAAAGCTTCTTTTCTAGAAAGTTCATCAGGTAAAGCATTCCCTGCAGAAAATTCACAATGGAAACATTTTAGATTACATCTAAGAGTTAATTCCCATGTTGCGCACTCTAAACTATAGTTCATAAAGAAATGAAAATTTGATTTGAAGTATTTAACATTTGTTTAAATCGAAAGATTTTAGATTTGAATTATTTGTTTAGACCTCAGAAGTACTTATTACACCATATAGTGTTCCAGTTTTATATATTTCGTTAAAGCTTACTGTACCATATCTTGTTCCACCCTTGTATATTTCAGTTGGACTTATTGTTCCATATTCGGTTCCACTTTTATAAACATTTGATATGGGTTTAATATATGATATATGATGTTGAGTCGTTAAAATAATGTCAATATCGTTTTTATCAAGTCCAAGATTTCCTCCAATTCTATAAATTTCCTTTTTTAACATTATTTCCTCTCATATACGTAAGGTTATACCAATTTTTAAATAGCATATGTTGTATATAAACTAAACTAATGTATCAATTGATAATTAACATATATTTTTCTTATCAAAAAAGATTTTTTTCAGTTCTGTAAAAACAATGAGGATCGTTATGAGGTTTTTCAGTCATTACAAGAGATCTACCCATACATCCCCCCTTACATTTACCTCCAAATTTACAATTAGAACATAAAGGACCAAGATTTTCTTTCTTAAAGTCTCTGTTATAGGAAAATGAGTTTGGGTCATTCCAAATATCAACAATACTTCTTTCAGTTGCAAAACCCTCAATATATTTATCAGGTAGGATTTCACAACCTTTTACAGCACCATCACTTCGTATACCAAGTACAGCTTTTCCAGCATAGCATCCATTCCAATCTGGATAAAAACTAAGATTTGGGATATGTTTAGAAAAAAAACCAAGGGTGTGACTACCAACAACTTTTTCTTTTGAATATTTCCTTTGAAGAGATGAAATAAATATGCCTAATGAATAATTTTCTTCCTCTGATAAAACATATTTCTTAGAAAATCTTCCAATTGGCACTGCTTCTTGGATTTGCCAATCTAGATTCTCCTTGTCCAATATTAGACTTGGTAAATTCTTAAGATCATTAAAGTTCATCTTATGAACTGTTGTTATTGCATTTGTTAAAAGACCTGCCTTTTTTGAAGCTTTCATGAATTCTAAGGCTTTTTTAAAAGAACCATCAACTCCTCTAATAGTATCGTGTATTTTCTCTGTTCCATCAAAACCAACCGTTACACAGTCAGTTTCTAATTTTACAAGCTTTGGAACTATCTTATCAGGGTTAAAATAACCATTTGTAACAGTAGAAAGTGCCATCCCTCTGTCTTTAATTTCTTTTGAGATAATCTCCCAGTCTTTTCTTAGAAAAAGCTCTCCGCCCATAAGACCAATACCTTTAAAACCAATATCGGCTAAATCCTTGCAAATTTTAAGCGATTCTTTTGTAGTTAGCTCTTTTTCTCTTTTAAAACCGGCAGATGAACCACAATGTAGACATTTTAGATTACATTTCAAAGTAATTTCCCAAACGACTTGACTTGGTTTATATTCCTCCATGTGATTCACAAAAATAAGTAAAATTTCTTGTTATATATCACTTTCGTTACATTATTATGGATGGGTTTTTAAAGAAATATATATTTAGTTAAAACATAGGCTCTAAATCTGAGGGAGTTTAATGGTTACAATAATAAATCCATTATTAATTGGTAAGGTTGCTAAGCATTACCTTTCCGATATAAATAGATTTGAAACAAAAGGTTTTGAATATATTAACAAATACCGAAATAAACTCTTTCTTAGATTGATAAAATATGCATTCACAGTACCAATGTATAAAAACAAATATTCTGAAGCTGGTATTTCTATTGATGATATTAAGAATTTAAGTGATATTGAAAAATTACCTATCATCACTAGAGAAGATTTTATTAATAATTTTCCTTCAAAGGTTATACCAAGTAATATTTTAAAAAAATCAGTACTTATGAATACATCAGGTAGCACGAGAAACCCTTTGTTTTACTATACCGATCAGTTTACTCTTATGAAAACACTCATAGTTTATGTTAGAGAACTTAGAGAATTTGGTTTTCAATGGAATCATTCAAAATTAACAATTATTGCAAATTTTTATTCTGGTACTGGTCCAACCAGTTATTTTGATAGTGGAGCAATTCCAACTCTAAAACCATTAATTTCGTTAGACAATATCCAATTAATTAATGCAGATGATGATTTAAAAAAAATGATAAAATCAATTGATAATTTCAAACCTGAGTTTTTAACAGGATTTCCTGGTCCACTCAGGCATATGGCGCTTTTAAAAAAACAGGGCTTTGGAAAGAATGTAAATCCAAAATATATATTTTCATCTGGTGGAATTATTGATAAATATGATAAACTTGAAATTGAAGAAGTTTTTGGTGTAAAGGTTTATGATCTTTATGGATCAACAGAAGCTGGACCAATATCATTTGAATGCAAAAAGGGAAATTTTCACATAAATTCAGATTACGTTCATCTAGAAACAGTTGATAAAAAAGGAAATAAAATAAAAAAGGGTAAACCGGGAATTCTAGCTTTAACAAGATTATATGGAAAAGGTACACCGATTATTAGATATACAGGAATGGAAGATTTTGTTACATTAAAAGAGGGTTTCTGCAAATGTCAAATTCCAACTGAGCTTATAGGGCGAGTTCATGGGAGAATTAAAGAAAGTGTGGTATTGCCGAATAAAAAGGTAATTTTTGCGCATTCCTTAAAAATGGTTCCTGGAAAAGTAATGTATGATTTAAAAACAAATATAATTTATAAAATACAAGTAGTACAGGAAAAATTAGATAAAATCGAAGTTTTGGTTATTATTAATAAAAAAAGAAAAGATAGTGTTTCTATTAAAAATTTTTTAGATGAATTAAAAAATTCTTATGAAAAACTCTTTGAAAATAAAATAGATGTTAATGTAAAAGATGTAAACAAACTTAAGTCTGAAGAAGGGAATTCTGAATCTAAACCAGGAGTTCTTTCAAAAATTGATGTATATACATATATTTAATACAAAATTTGCTTACTCAGAAGTAATTGGTAATAACTATGAAATTAAATTTGGGTTGTGGTGGAGATTATAAAGAAGGTTACATTAATGTTGATGCATTTGACAAAACAGTTGCAGATAAAATAATGTATGCCTATGACCTTAAATTTGATGATAATACCTTTAATGAAATAATTTTGTATCAATTAATTGAACATCTTGGTATTGTAGGAAGCATACATTGTTTAAGTGAATGCTTTAGAGTGCTAAAACCTGGAAAAAAAATAATTATTGAAACACCTGATATAAAAAAATCATTTGAGATATACCTTAAAAATGGACGAGAAGGAAGAAAAAATATTCTACCTTGGATATATGGTGTCGACATACCAGGTATGGTCCACAGATTTTGTTATCCAGATGATTTAATTGATGAAATATTACTTCAAATTGGATATAAAAAAATAAAAAAAGAATATATCGAAATAGACCCTTATGAGCCAATTTTAAAAATCACATGTGAAAAACCAGTTGAATACGAGCTCTATCAAAAAATGTCAACTTTTAGAAAAAAACTATTAGAAAATAAAATAATAGAAATTGATAATCAAATAGAGTCATTAGAAAAACATGATCTAGTAAACTTCTTAACTGAAAAAACGAAAGTATTTTTGAAACCTGAAAACTTAGATGAACTAAAAGAAATCCTAATCTATAGCACTGTCAGAAGTCCAATTATCACTAAAATATTTTTAGAAGTTATGAAATCAACTGAATTTTTTCCAAAAAATTTTTGCAAGAAATATTCAGATTTGTTAGATTTATTAATAGAATTAGATTTTTCAAATATACTATTAAATACAATGATAAAAACACCTGATTTTGTGGGGCAGCAAGAAGAATTGTATTCAACAATTACAAGGATGGGATCAAAAATTATTGAAAAATTATTAAATGATCAATCAAGAGATGAGTTTATCAAAAAATTAAAAGTAACTTCAAAAAAAATTGCAAATGAAAATAAAATTGACTTTTTTTCAAAAAAAATTATAATGTTAAAATCAAACCGTTATTTTCAAGAAGGTGTAAAAGAGTTTATTGTGGGCAGTTATAAGATAGCAATAAATAAATTCAATAAATCAATATTGTTTCATAGAGGGCAGTATCTTTCTTTTTGGAATCTTGGAAGACTTTATAGAATCCAAAAGGATATAAAGGAATCAAATAAAAATTATAATAATGCATTAAATTTAATTAATAGTCTAGAGGTAAAAAATATTAAAAGTGTAAAGATTTTTTTAAAAAGAGAAATTAATGATAAAAAAATTTACAAATATTCTAGTCCAATTACATCATTAAACAGTTTTTAAACTTCTCAAAGGAAGGAGTAAAAGATATATATCACTCCATATTGCATCAAATGGAATGAGTTCAGTTTTTTCTATGCTAGATCAAAAAATACAGACATTGCTTGAATCTAAAGATATAAAAAAGCCTACTGAACCTCAAATTAAAGCAATTCCACCAATATTAAATGGAGAGAATGTTTTATTAATAGCACCAACTGGCCTTGGAAAAACAGAATCTGCCATATTGCCTATTTTTCATAATTTTTTAAAACTAAAAGAAAAGAATGAATTGCATGATGGGAAAGGCATCTCGATTCTATATGTAACTCCATTAAGAGCTCTTAACAGAGATATGTTGCAGAGGACTTTTGAATTAGGTAAAGAACTTGGTATAGATATTGCTGTAAGACATGGGGATACTCCGCAAAGTGAACGTACCCGCCAAGCAAGAAAACCGCCTGATATGCTAATTACAACTCCTGAAACTTTCCAGATTCTATTCATTGGTAAAAGATTGAAAAAACATATTGGAAATGTTAGATGGGTAATTATTGATGAGATACATGAACTTGCAGATGAGGAGAGGGGGGCTCAACTATCAGTTGCTCTTGAAAGGTTATTTGAATTAACTTTTCAAAAAGGAATGGGGTTCCAAAGAATTGGATTATCTGCAACTATAGGATCACCTGATGAAGTAGCTCGTTATCTAGGAGGTTTTGAAAACGAAAAATTTCGCGATGTAAAAATATTGGATGTTGACGTTACAAAACATATAGATATAAGAGTTGAGCTTCCAGATATTAGAAAAAATGATTATACCTTTTCAAATAAATTTTCAATTGAACCAATATCTTTTGCTTCTTTGAGGAGGTGCAAAGAACTAATTGATAATCATGTTTCTTCACTGCTTTTTATAAATACTAGGGATGGTGCTGAGATTCTTGCTTCAAGATTTCATTTATGGATTGATGATTTTCCAATCGATGTTCATCATGGCTCCCTTTCAAAAAATGCTAGAATCGAATCTGAAGATAATTTTAAAAGTGGTAAACTTAAATCTTTGATATGTACATCATCTCTTGAACTTGGAATAGATGTTGGAAATACTGATTTTGTTATTCAATACAATTCTCCAAGAGAGGTTAAAAGAATCGTCCAAAGAGTAGGAAGATCTGGTCACAGAATAGGTAAAACCTCAAAAGGTATGATTGTTGCAACAACACCTGAGGATCTAGCAGAAAGCCTTGTTATCGCGAGAAGAGCCTTAAAAGGCGAAATTGAGCCATTAAATGTTAGACAAAATCCAGTATCTGTACTTACCAATCAAATAATCTCAATAGCACTTGAATATGGGAAATTAGAAATTGAAAAAGTCTATAAAATAATCAGTAGGTCTTATCCTTTTTATAAACTTAGAAAGGATAGATTTTTAAAGATTGTTGATCAGTTGAAAAACCAGCGGAGCATATGGCTTGAAGATAAATATATAATTAAGCGTACTAGTTCCAGAAATTACTTTTTAGATAATATCTCTATGATTCCTGATGAAAAAATATTTAACGTTGTTGATATTAGTTCAAGGCGAAGAATAGGAAAACTAGATGAAAGTTTTGTATTAAATTACGGTTTTGAAGACTCTAAATTCATTCTAAGAGGAAGACCTTGGACTGTTGTAAAAACTGAGGAAGATAAAATACTTGTTTCTCAATCAAAGGAGATTGGTTCTGCACCATCCTGGATTGGAGAAGACATTCCGATTCCTTTTGAGGTTGCAAAAGAAGTAGGAAAACTCAGAACTAGATCGACAAATAAAAATGTTTTAGATCAATATCCATGCACTAAGCAAACATTTGAAAATTTTTCAAAATCAATTAAAAATCAAAAAAAACTAGGCTTTGTAATACCTGATGATAAAACAATTACAATTGATGTAGAGGACAAAACTGTTGTAATAAATGCATGCTTTGGGACTAAAGTAAATGAAACTCTTGGTCGTCTAATTTCTGCAATACTTGCTCAATCTATTGGAGAAAGTGTAGGAATAAATAGTGATGCTTATAGGATAAACCTTGAACTTCCGGGCAGAATACCTGTTGATAAAATAAAGGAGATTTTTTTAAAAACAAAACCTGAATCTCTTCTTTATGCATTGAATATAATACTTAAAAATTCAAATTTTACTAGATGGCAATTGATTCATGTTGCAAGAAAGTTTGGTGCAATCAAAAAGGATTTTGATTCAAGAAATATTGGTGCAAAAAAATTGTTTAGGCTTTTTGATAATACCATGATACAGGATGAGGCAATTGATAAAATAATTTGGGAAAGAATGGATATTAAAAACACTCAACAAGTTTTAGATGATATTCAAAATGGTTCTATAAAAATTTTTATTCAGAGACTTTCACCAATTTCTCTTGCAGGTCTTGATACGATTAGGGGCCTTATGGTTCCACAGAGAGCGGATAGATCTATTCTTATGGCTTTGAAAAAACGTTTGGAGGATGCTGATATAACATTTGTTTGTACAAATTGTAAAAAAACTTGGAATACCTCTGTTAAGCGTGCAGATGAAAAGCCTAAATGCTCTAATTGTGGGGCTATTAAAGTAGCTGTTTTAAGAAGACATAATATAAATCTAGCAAAGGTTCTTACTAAAAAAAATAAATCAAAAGAAGAGATTAAAGAATTTAAAAGAATTCATAAAAATGCAAGTCTTGTTCTAAGTTATGGGAAACCGGCTATAGTTGCACTTGTTGGAAGAGGTATAGGACCTGATACTGCTGCAAGAATTTTAAGAAAATATAATGTTTCTCAACTTGATAAATCTGAAGAACTACAAATTAAATTTTTGAGAGATATTTTAAAAGCAGAATTAAATTATGCAAGAACAAGAGGTTTTTGGGATAACAATTAATTTATGATAAATATTAATAACATAAACATGCATTGGTTTATTGTAAAATTATTAATTCAAGAATGGAATTGGGATGCCTCAAATAGATAATAAAGATATTCTTGGATGTATCTTGAGATCTACAATTAATGTAATTGGTAGAAGAACATCTGAATCTTATGCAAATGTATTTATTAGTAAAACTTTAAGAATTCTTTCAGAAAAATATAATTTTTTAGAGTATATCGAAATTAAAGGTGATCAGTATAGTGAAACAATAGAACACGTTGTTATTGATTCTGATGTAAATGAAGTTGAAATAAAAGAAATTGGAAAAGCAACTAATGATTTGATGATAGCAATAACAAAATCTATGGGGAAAAGCGCAGGATATTATTTTATCCGTGAAATTAAAGAAACCCTTCCTTTTGATTATGAACTTGCGATAAAACAAATTGGTGTGGATTTAGATCTTATTCAACTTCAGTTTGTTACAGAAACAAAAGAAAAATTTAAGTTTAAAATTGAAAATTATGATATACTTTCATATTCCTTTAAAGCATTATTTAACATTTTAGAAAAAGAGTTTGATAAGGATAT
>Ga0272442_10002166_pt1 | contig 28858 bp, 21 predicted proteins | sample SSMForm2O_FD_200262 | JGI IMG/M metagenome (GOLD analysis project Ga0272442, IMG submission 200262) | Marine sediment archaeal communities from Little Sippewissett salt marsh, Falmouth, MA, United States - SSM-Form-2O | ecosystem: Environmental > Aquatic > Marine > Wetlands > Sediment ...
CCGCGTGGAAACAGCGCGACTGTCCGTTGATCCTCGGGACGAATTGCGCGGCCAACGGGTTCTACTGGCGCGCGCGTGAGTTCATGGGCACCGAGGCGTTGTCGACCGCCTTCTACGAGTATCCGAACCTGATGCACGAGATGATGGAGTTGTTCGCCGACCTCATCATCGAGACCAGCCGGCCGGTCCTCGAGAAGATCCACGTGGATTACTTCACATTGAACGAGGACTTCGCCATGAAGTCCGGTCCGTTGATCGGCCCCGGTCTTTACCGCGAGTTCATCTTCCCCCATCTCGAGCGGATGGTTGCGTTTTTCCGCGGGCATGGCACGAGGCACTTCGCCGTCGACTCGGACGGCGACCCGACGCTCCTCATCCCGCCGATGATGGACGCGGGCGTCGACGTGGTGTGGCCCATCGAGCGGGCCTCGGGCATCAGCCCCCAGCGGTGGCGCAAGCAGTTCGGGCGGTCGTTGCGACTCTGGGGCGGTGTAGACAAGCGCGAGTTGGCCAAGGGCCCGAGCGCCATCCGCGCCCACCTGCGCGAGTTCATCCCGCTCATCGAGGAGGGCGGCTACATCCCGACCATCGACCACACCGTGCCGCCTGACGTCTCGTGGGACCAGTTCCGCTACTACATGGACTGCAAGGAGGCGCTGCTTACCGGCGAGTTCGGCAGGCTGTGCTGAGGGCCGGGCCGGGCCAGACACGACGGCTCACTGGAAGCGCGTCGGGGCGGCGGTCCTGAACGGCCGCTCAATGCTCATATCCACGGTGTGCCCTCTAGGTGTTGAGCCGGTGCACCGATACATGGACAGAGCGCGTTCCTGACGGAAACGCGACACAGGAGATGCGCCATGGAGTGGCGGCCCAAGCGCGAGCCGGATTTTGAGCAGTTTCTGCGGGTGCTGAGGCGGGAGCGACGTCCGGACCACCTGCCCTTCTACGAGCACCTTGCGAGCCCGGGCTTCATCGGCTCGCGCACGGGAACGCCCTTCGGCTCGTTAGCGGTGGACGATGAGTACTGGCGAATCTACGTGGATTTCTGGCTGGGCATGGGCTTCGATGAAGTGCCCATGGAGATTCCACTGAACTGCCCGCTCGAATCGCACCAAGACACCGAGGGCAAAGTGTCGGCCGGAAGTGAGTCACGCGTCACGATTCGGACGATGGCGGATTTCGAGCGCTATCCTTGGCCAAAGGCGTCTGAGCCGATTGATTTCCATCATTTCGAGCGTGCGGCGCGGTTTCTGCCGGACGGCGCGAAGATCGTGGGCGGTGTCGGGGCCGGTCCGTACGAATGGGCCACGTATTTCCTGGGCGTGCAGGGGCTGTCACTGGGATTGTATGAAGATCCGGAGCTCGTAGCCGCCGTATTCGGCAAGCTGGGCGAGCTCCATCTGAGCGGCGTGCGCCAACTGGGGTCGATGGAGTGCGTTGGGGCGTTGCGCCAAGGCGACGACCTGGGTTTCAAGACGGCCACCTTCCTTCCTCCGGATAGTCTGCGCCAATACGTCTTCCCCATCTACAGGCGGATGGTCGAGGCGGCCCATGCGCAAGGCAAGCCCTTCATCCTGCACTCGTGCGGGAACCTCGGGGCCGTTTATGACGACCTGATCGACGACTGCGGGATAGACGCGAAGCACTCTTTCGAGGAGGTCATCCTGCCGGTGACCACGTTCAAGGAGGAATACGGCGACCGGGTGACGCCCCTGGGAGGGTTGGACGTGGACCGCATCTGCCAGATGTCCGAGGACGACCTGCGCGCCTACACTCGCAGTGTGGTCGAGGCGTGCTTCGCCGATGGATTCTGGGCGTTGGGGACGGGGAACTCGCTGACCGACTACATGCCGGTGTCGCAGTATCTCATCGTGCTGGACGAAGGCAGCAAGGTGACCGCTTAGACGCCGGCGGCTATCGGATAATGTGCACCTGGTAGGCGCCCGTGAGCATCTGGGTTTTGGGATCGACGTAGGGCACTTCCACGATAGCGATGGTCGATCCGTCGGGGCTGATGTCGGCGTTGAAGAGGCAGCGGCCGCCGACCTGGTAGTAGTACACGAACTTGGCCGAGCCGCCTCCTTGGCGCGCGGTGTCGAACAGGATGACGCCCGCGTCCTGGCCGGCCTGGTCTTGCTTTTCGGCGCTGGTGATCACCCACCGGCCGTCGGCGCTGGTCCAGAAGTCCTGGTAGTGGTGGCCGCTGCGATAGCGCCAGAGCACGTGGCCGTCGGCGTCGACCGCGTTGATCGTGTTCGCATTGGGATGCGGGCCGGGGGGGGCCGTGACCTTCTCGGCCTTTGAGCCCAGTGGGACGCTCGATACGCCGGTCTGGAAGTAGGTGACGCCGTCGGGGGCCACGGTGGTATACGTGGCGCTGGCGCTCACGGCGATATCGCCCATCATCACCGGCACGCCGAAGTCGAACTCGTGCAGAGGGCGAACGGTATCGAGGTCGAACAGATACGAGCGGCCGTCGAAGAGACCTACTGCGGCGCGCTGGCCTTTGGTGCCCACGGATACCGAATGCCAGAACCACACCACATCGAAGTACGGCTCGAGCGGCTGGAACGTGTAGCCGCCGGCCAAGTCGCCCGTGGCCCCGTCGATTCCGTACAGCGTGCCCGACTCGAGGGTGTAGTCGTCCGGCGCGTTCGAGCCCACGTCCGTGGCCAGAAGCGCGACGCGCCGCCCGCCGGCGTCGCCGTCCATGTGAACGAAGGTCATCGGGGCCGGCCCGGCTTTCGGGAACGCCCACACGGTCTTTCCCTCGCGGGAGAGCCGGTACACGCGCGACCAGCGCCTCACGGCGTTGGCCTGATCGTAATCGCCCCAGGTGTGGACGCCTAGCACCAGGAGGCCGCCGTCCGCCAGCGCTTTCATGCGAAAACAGCCGGGCAACTGGTAGATGCCCCAGGGGTCGTCCTCACCTGGGGGCGCACTGGCCTCGAGGTCGTCCGCCAGGCGGAACCTCCACCGGTCCGCGCCCGTTTTCGCGTCCACGGCGTACACGAATCCGTCGACGCTCTGCTCGCCGAAGAACACGGTTTGGCCGTCGGGCGCGAAGTCGATGGTTTTGACCATGCCCTCCGCGACCTTGCGTTGCCACAGGATCCGGCCGCGATACAAGTCGATCACCTTGATCCGCCCGCGGAAGGTGCCAATGGCCAACAGCCGCGAATCAGGAGAGAACGTAACGAACGTGTCCGGTTGCGACCCGCCTTTCGCGTAGAACGACACGTCTTCCAAAGGGATCCTCTTCAACACGAACGGCGCCACCGGTTCGCCCTTCTTCGTGTCGGGCCTACGCACGGTATCCGGCATGCGCTCGACGCCCTGCGGGGCCGGCCACGCGGCCCGCGCCGACGCCGCACATGCCAGCACACACAGCGCCATCACCAAGGCGGCGGCGCCCGGCCGTCGTTTCTCTTGTCGCATGCGTAAGCGTTCCTGTTCTCTGCCGTGTTGCAGCCGTCCCGCGCCGGCCGGTTTTTGGGAGGCCGTGGCGAGCGGCTGGCGGGAGGCGTCAGACGCGCGTAGAATACGGCAATCGGTTGGACGCCGGCAACGCCGGGGCGATGCCGGCGTGCAACACGGGAGGGCCGTACCTTATGGGCACGATGGGGCGAGTGGTTCACTTGAGCGCGGTGGTTTTGGCCTTGGTGGCCTTTTCCGTTCAGGCCGAGGCGGGCGTGACGAATGAGGACGGATCCGAGATGAAACGAACGAAGTACCTGGTGCTGGATTCGCGCGTGATCAGCGAGACGAAGGGCGCCCGGCTGGCCTTGGGCACGGTCGTCAAGGACGAGCGCAATCCCTTGTTCGGCGAGGACCGGCCCTGGGAGCCGCGTTTCGACAACATGCAGCCGAACGTCCTGTTTGACGCCGAGGCCGGGCTCTACCGCTGCTGGTACAGTCCCTTCATCATCGACGAACGCACCACCGGCACCCCGCCGGACAAGCGCCCGGCCACCAACTACATCGCGGCCAAACCGAACGCCCGGGAGATGGGGCTGTGCTACGCCGAGTCGAACGACGGCATCGTGTGGGAGAAGCCGGAACTGGGGATCTGCGAGTTCAACGGCTCGACGGCCAACAACATTGTGATTCGAGTGCCGCACGGTCCGGGCGTATTCCACGATCCGCGCGATCCGGATCCGATGCGCCGCTACAAGACTATTTTCAAGCACGAGGGGGTGGCCATGTCCGTGGCCTTCTCACCGGACGGCCTGCACTGGGGCGACTGGGTGGCGTGCCCGGAGATCGCGGTCGCGGGCGACACGCACAACAACGCCTTCTGGGCGCCCGAGTTGGATAAGTACGTGGGCATCACGCGGATGTGGGGCGGGGAGCCGCGCGTCCGCCAGGTGGGCCGGACGGAGAGCGAGGACTTCCTCCACTGGACACAGGCGCAGGTGGCGCTGCAAGGGCTCGAGCCGCACCTTCAGACCTACGCCATGCCCGTGTTCCGCTACGGCGGCGTCTACCTCGGCCTCATCGCCCTGTTCAACACGCAGGCCGACCGCACGCACGTCGAACTGGCCTGGAGCCCGGACACCGTCGAGTGGCATCGCGTCTGCCCCGGCACGCCGCTGATTCCCAACGGCGACACCGAGGGGGGCTACGATTGGGGCTGCGTCTATCCCGGCGCCTATCCCATCTTCCTCGAGGACACGATCCGCCTGTACTACGCAGGCAGCAACAACCGGCACACCACCTGGCGCAACGGCTTCCTGTGCCTCGCCAACCTCCGCCCCGACGGCTTCGCGGGATACGAGTGCGTATCCGCGGACGAGCCGGCCGTGCTGCTGACGGAATGCCTGGCGCTGTGCGGCGACACGCTGCGCCTGACGGCCGACGTGGAGCCCGGCGGCAGTATCGTCGTGGCGCTCGAGAACGAAGAAGGGGAAGAGCGCGTCCGTAGCGCGCCCGTGGCCGCCACGTGCAGCGACGGCGCCGTGGCGTGGCGAACGGGGTGGGATTGGTCGTCCGTGAACGGCGCCCAAGGCCGGCTCCGGTTCGAGATCGATCGCTCCAGGCTGTACTCATTCGGCTTCGGGACTTAGGGCGCGTCTGATGCCGAGAGGTCACGCGGCCGGCGGTTGCCAGATCGTCCCGGCGACGTGGGTGATTCCGTCTTCGTTGGTGATGTAGTAGATGGTGAAGACCTCGCCGGGGGCGGTTTCGACGCTGATGGGATAACCGAGGTCGCCGCCGTTGCCCCAGCCGTCGGCGCGCAACACGATGGTGTGCTCGGTGTCCCAGGTGTGCCCGCCGTCGCTGCTGAGGACGGCCCGGATGCCCATGGCGTCGCGGCGGTATCCATAGCAGCACAGCATGCGGCCGTCGTGAAGCCGCAGCAGGTGGGCGGGATATCCCCAAACGTCGGTGCGCTTGGGTGGGGACCAGGTCCGGCCCTCGTCCGTGGTGATGCTCTGGTAAAGGTGTCCGCCGGCCGGCGGCTCGGACCGGATCATGGCGATGACTTCGCCGCGGTCGTTTTCGGCCAGGGCGGTCTCGTTGAGGCGGACTTTGCCTTCGGGATCCACGGCCAGCGTGTCGAAGGTCCAGGTCTTGCCGTGGTCCTCGGAGCGCAGGATGAACGAGCGGCCGAGTTCATCGTCGGGCAGGGCGCCGTAGGGGGCGGCCAGGCGGACGCCACTGGCCAACGTGCACCGCTCGGCCCGAGTGTAGTTCATCAGAGACTTGTGCTTGGGCAGCTCGAGTTCCTCGCGTTGCCAGGTCTCGCCGCCGTCGGTGCTGCGCCGCACGCAGGCCCCCTGTAGGTAGGCCACGACGCCCGGGCGCACGTCGCGCACCGTGATGGCCTTGTCCTCGAACTCGGCGCGGCGTTCGGCCGGGACCTGCCGCCAGCCGTAGGCCCCCGCCCGCACGAGACTGCCGTCCGGGCAGCGCCACGAGGGTTCGATGATTCGGTAGCCCTTCGGGGCCTCTTCCCACGTCCGGCCGTTGTCCTTGCTGAGATACGTCGCGGAGCCGCCGGTCGGGTCAATGTGCGAGCGCCGGACGCGCGTGCCGAAGCCCGTCGCCAGCGTGCCGTCCTCTGATTGCACCAGACTCGGGAAGCAGGCGTAGACGTCTTTCCTCTTGTAGATGACGACGTGCTGCGCCCCGGCGACGACCTCGGGCGTTTCGAGTTCGCCGAGCACGGCATAGCGCACGTAGTCCCACAGCGCCTCGGACTGGGCCACGCTGGCCCCGGCCCCGAAGGACACCTGGTTACGGCCGGCGTGCGCGGGGCGCGTGTGTGCGCCTTTGCCGTCGACGACGAGCTGCCCGTCCACCCAGACCAGGACGTCGTCTTTGCGCACGGCCATACGGTAGACGTGAAAGTCGTCGGTGGTCGTCATGGTGTAGGTGGGGCCGTCGCGGTTGACGGCGACGCGGTCGGGGCACACGGTGAGGATGGCCTCGTGAACGCCGTCGGCCAACATGACGTGCGTGCCGGTGAAGTCGTCGTTGGCGACCAACTGGATGCGGGCCTCGACGACCGCCCCCTGCTCGGCGTCGATGCGCCGCGTATGCCTGTACGAGCGCATCGAGCCTTTCTCGCTGCTCGCATCGACGATACGCAACACGCCGTCGTCGACGCTCGCCTCGGTCTCGAGGCCGTTGTAGGCGGCCCACAGTGGAGCCGCCTGTTCAGGGAGCACGTCGGCGGCGTACTCGCAGGTCCACTCGAGGTCGCCGCCGGGCGGCCAACCCTCGTCGCCCTCGCCCGCCGCTGCGACACACGCCAATCCCGCCAAGAGCGCCATGCCCGTCACGCCATATCCCCTCTTTGTCAGTCCCGTTCGCGCAGCCTTCGCCCGACTTCGCGTAACGTCGCCTCGTCTTCAGGATGGACCGCTCCGTCGGGCAGCGGGCCGATGTTGAGCAGGAGATTTGCCTTCATGGCCTCGGCGTCGGCGAGCATCTCCATCACGTCGTCCGCGGTGCGGTGCTGGCCGTCGACGGCCTTGCTGTAGCCCCACACGCGCGGCTGCAAGGTGTTGCACACCTCGATGGGCTTGCCTTGGTTCTTTGCCCACGCGCGGGCGGCGGTCTCGCCGCCGCGATCGAGGACGCGGGCCTTGCGTTCGGGCGCGACGAAGTCCTCGTCGCCGTTGGCCCCTTGCTTGAACGAGATCAGGCCGTGCGGCTGCAACGACCGGATCAGTGTGTAGGTCTCGTCGATGGGAAACAGGTCCGGGCGCGCGTAGTAGCCCATGATGGGATCGAGCCAGATGCCGGCCAGCGGGCCGTATTGTGTGAGCAGCTCCCGGAGTTGGTTGTGGGCGAATTCGATGTAGTGCCGGAAGTCCTCGTCCTTTCGCCACAGGTAGGTGGGTTCGGGCGTGTCGTAGGCGGGGCGCGCGTTCTTCCAGCCGGCCTCGCGCGAGTAGAAGTAGGGGTGGCGCCAATCGGCCCCGTAGGAGTAATACAGGAACAGGCCGAGTCCCTTCTTTGCGCAGGCCTCGGCCATCTCGGCTATGAGGTCGCGTTTGGCCGGCGAGTCGACGCTGTTGAAGTCCGTCTCCTTCGTACGGAACAGGCAGAAGCTGTCGTGGTGGCGCGACGTGATAGTGACGTACTTCATCTCGGCCGCCAGGGCCAGGTCCGTGATGGCGTCGGCGTCGAAGTGTTTGGCCGTGAACCGGTCCTTGAGCTTCGCGTACTCGGCCACGGGGATCTTCTCTTTGAGCATGACCCACTCGCCTCGGCCGAGCAGGGCGTACAGGCCGTAGTGCATGAACAGGCCGAACGTCGACGCCTTGAACCACTCGATGGACGCGGCGCGCCGGTCCGCCTCGTACAGGGCCGCATATCGGTGAAGGTGTGGTGGAACGGACGCCATGGTTCGGCCCTCGGCCAGGTGTTGGCACTGCGCCAGAACTACGGCGGCGGAAGCTGCCGCCGTACGGCCTATGAACTTGCGTCGCGACCATCGCTTAGCCATGCCCGTGCTCTCCGCGCCCCAATTGCCCAATCAACGTCAACTGGAAATGTATGATGCCGATCTGTCTCGTGAAATGGCAAGCCGTTCCGGAGGCGCTCAGGTAGGCAATTTCTGCACACCAATGCTGCCTGTGCGCAGGAATTGCACATTCTCTGTGGAGATTGGCTACAGATGTTGCCGTTCGAGCGGCACGCGACTTGCGTTATTCATGGGCATCGGGCCGCGCGGTGCGGCCTCCTGACCTTGAGCCGACGAGGAGCAGAAGATGTTCCATACCGTTGTTCGAATGATCTGCTGCCTGGCCGTGAGTTCAGGCGCCACGCTGAGTGTTCGGGCCCCAAAGGCGCCCGAACGCACGCCGGCCGAATTCGAGCCGGTGCAAGCGGTCCTACTCCAGTGGCGGCCGGGGCCGAGCAACGGGTTGTACGCGTTCCTCGTCGAGCACGTTCTGCTAGCCGGCGCCACGCCGGTTGTCGTTGTGCTCGACCGCAGTCAACAGGCCGAGATCAACGAGTACATGAGGCGACACGGAATCGCCACAAAAGACGTGGATTTCGTCGTGCAGCGGACGGACTCGGCTTGGGTGCGCGACTATAGCGCTATCCCCTTCTACGAGGACTCCAGAACGCCCCTGGCCTTTGCGGATTTTCTGTACCAGCCGGAAGCACGCCCTCGAGACGACCTGGCACCGCTGGAGCTGTGCAGCGACTTCCGTGCGCCGGTGTATCGAGCGCGAAGAAGCTCAGATAGCCTGCTGCTTGAAGGGGGCGACTTCCTCACCGACGGCTATGGCACGGTGTTCACCTCGGTCACCGTCGCGGAGGCGAACGGGGGCACCGAGCAGGTCGCCGAGCGGCTGTCGCAGTTCCTCGCGGTGGATCAGGTCCACTTTATGCCGCACCTCAGTACGGCGCCGCCCACGCACATTGACATGCATCTCAAATTGCTCGACGAAGAGACCCTTCTCCTGGGTGCGTTTGCGGGCGGTGGCCGTGATGCGGGCTTGCGCGCGACCGAAGAATACCTCGCGGGCCTTCGGACCTGCTATGGCGGTCCGTATCGCGTCGTTCGCGTTCCCTTCTTCGTGATCCACAACCGGCGCCGGAAGCCGGTGCTCTGCACGTACACCAACGCCCTGATCGTCAACAATTACGTGCTCGTGCCGTTGTATGGGGCGCGGACGGACCAGCAAGCGCTTCTCACGTATGAGCTCGCCATGCCCGGCTACCACGTGGCTGGCTACGACTGTTCCCACAGCATCCGCGCGGGCGGGGCCATTCACTGCATGACGCGCGAGATTCCCGCCGAACGGGTCGTGTGCATCGCCCATCCTCGTTTCACGCGCAGTTACTGCGAAGGTGAGACCATTGTCTTTCAGGCCGCGTGCTGGGCGCACGAACGCGTCGATCGCGTTACGCTGCACATAGGCTACCCAGACGGCTTGGGCTCGGAGATCCATGAGATGACCGCTGTCGACGGAGTCTACCGGGCGGATGTGGTCGCACGTGCGCCCGGCGAACTGCGGTACTTTATCCGTGCGGAAGCCGGGGACCTGGTGGGATACAAGCCGCAGAACGGTTACGACAGCGGCTATTTATCGCTCTACGTGGTCGCAGGGCAGGTATGAATGGGCCGCCCTTACGGCCTGACTATCTGTGCCTGGCCGACGCAGCCGCCGTGGCACAACTTCGGAATCGCAGAGTGCGACGGCCCACTCGAGGGAGGATACGTGCGCTGCTTCGGCGGGGCTATTGTGTATCCATCACGTACTTTTTCATGCGCGGCATGACCTCCTCCATCGTCTCGACATACAGCCGCAGACGGGAGGTGTCGCTGTTGCCGGACTGGCGGAACTCCTCGAGCTGCGCGAGGAAACGGTCGGCGTCGCCCTGGGCGCGGTTGATGCCGGACTCCTTGAGGGCGCGGGCCTCCTGTTTCTGACGCTCGGCGTCGCCGCGGGCGCGCGGGATGGCCGCGCCGTATTCGCCATTGGCCTCGTTGACCAGGCGGTCGCGGTCCTCGAGCGCGCTGGCGACGTCCTTGAAGGCGTCGCTGACCTCGGTGGGCGGTGCCACCTTCTCGAAGTTGGCGGACGTGATGAGCACGCCGGCCTTGTATTGATCCAGTCGCTCCTGGGCCTTCTCCTTGACCTGTGCCAGCACCCATTGCTTGCCCGCGGTGATCAGGTCGTCTACGTGGGTCCGGGCCACCACGTCGCTCAACGCCGCTTCGGTGGCCAGCCGGACCAATTCCTCGGGCGACACGGTTCCGAACAGGTAGTCGGCGACTTCCCCGAGCTTGTATTGGACGTTGACGGCGATGTGGACGATGTTCTCATCGCCGGTGAGGAACTCCTCGCCAAGGCCGGTGCCGAGCGCATAGGGGTCTTCGGATTCCCCCTCCTCGAGCAGCAGCGGCTTGCCCACGACGACGCTTTTGACTTCGTTGGGCTTGATGTAGGTGACTCGGTCGACGGGATAGGGCAGCCGGTAGTGGATGCCGGGCAGCAGCGGCAGCGGCTGGAGTTTGCCGAAGCGTGTGACCAGGGCCTCCTGCTCCGGCTGCACTTTGCTGATGCCGCTTAGCAGATAGATGAGCACAAAGACCAGCAGCGACGGAACCACCAGAGTCTTCACGAGCGCGGGAACGCCGCGCCGGGGCGCGCTGCCGTCGCTCGGCGCAGGCGCCTGCGCGCCGCCGGCCGGTTGTGTTTTGTCGCTCACGGTTGTGCGCCTTCCTTATTGGCCGGTTGCGCGACGGGAGTCTTGGTTGCGGTTGTGGATTTGGGAAGGCCGGGCTTGCGCGTTCTGTCGAGCGCCTTTCCCTGGCGCGCCATGGGCTTGGGCGTTTCTGCGTGTGGCTCGAAGTCGGTGAGCAACTTGAGCAGGTCGGAGTCGGACGACAGGACCAAGGTGGTTTGTTCATTGAGGATCTTGCGGTAGGAGGCAAGGGTGCGCATGAACTTGTAGAAGTCCGGGTCGGCGTCGTAGGCCTGGGCGTAGATCCGAATGGCCTCTGCGTCGCCCTCGCCCTTGGTCCGCTGCGCCTCCTTGTAGGCGTTCGAGAGGATCTGGCGTTTCTCCAAGTCGGTGTCGGCGCGGATCTTGGTGGCCTGCTCCTCGCCCTCGGCCCGGTATTCCTTCGCCTTTTGCTCACGCTCCGCCCGCATCCGCTCGTAAACCGAGCGCTTGTTCTCGTAGGGCAGGTTGATGCGCTTGATGCGCACGTCCAAGACATCTATGCCGTAGTCCTCGAGCGCGGCGATCCGGCACCGCCCCGTTACGGACGCCATGATCTCGGTGAGCTTCACTTCGTCCTCGTTAACGGACACCAATTCGGTCAGCTCGTGTTTTCCGAGTTCGGTTCCGAGTTCCGACGCCACCAACACGGCCAGGCTGTTCTCCGCGCCGGCCATGGTGCCCACTTTCCTAAGGAACTTCGCCACGGCCTCCTCGTTCTCGGGAATGCGCCAGCACGCAAAACTGTCCACCACCAGGTTCTTCCGATCCAGCGTGAAGTTCTCCGTAGGCTGCGGGTCGAAGATCTGCAGCCGCCGGTCGAACCGCATCACCGTCTCGGCCGGCGTCGGCAGCTTCCAGTAGAGGCCCGCGTCCATGAGGGTTCGTATCGGGGCGCCGAAGCGCGTCACAATGGCGTACTGCGTCATGTCCACGGTGAAGACCATGGAGCGCAGCATGAGCCCCAGCACTACGAGGACAATGAGAATCCAGAGCGTACGTTTCATGGGAGTCTTTCCTCTGGCTCGTCGACGATGAACGGGCCCTCTTCGCTCATCAGCCCGCCGTCAAAGCCGCCGAGCGTGCCGAAGGCCTTCTTGAGAAACTCGCCCCTCATAAACCAAGTCTGCAGCGGATTGTCCCCCGCCGCGGCCTTGACCTCCGGCGTGTAAAGCACTTTGCGCAATCCAGGCAGCACCTCTTCGACCGTGTTCATATATTCGACGAACGTCACGGCGGCCGGGCTGTGCTGGAAAGCGCCGGCCACGGCCGCGAAGTAGGCGGCGTCGCCTTCGGCCTCGAGCTTCTTCTCGTCGCGGTGGGCCTTCGCGTCCGAGAGGATGTATTCGGCCAGACCGCGCGCCTTGGGGATCATCTCCTTGTGATCCCCCACCGCACGGTTGACCATCGTCACCTTGTTCTCGCGCGCGGTCGCCACCTGCCGGAACGCAGGCACGACCGCCACGGGCGGGTGGATTTCCTGGAGTTGCACGCTGACGACTTCGACGCCCGCGCCGTAAGAATCCAACAGCGGCTGAAGCAGGGCGTGAATGCGCTCCTCAATATCGTCGCGCGCCGTGGTCAACACTTCGTCCAGAACCATGATGCCCACCACGCGGCGCGTGCAGCTTTCGGCAGCGGCACGGACCGTCGCCTCGGAATCGGCCAACTGGAACAGGAACTGCGCGGCCTTCTCCGGCGCAATGCGATAGCCGAGCGCGAGGTTCACGTCCACCTCGTTCTTGTCCCCGCTGAGCATCACGGCCTCGGACTCGACCTTTTCGTAGATGCCGGCCCGGTGGCGGCTTTCCCACAGGTAGGCCGTGGGCTCTTCCACGTCCGTGCGCGACGCCACCGTGCGGAAGCCCAACTCGAGCAGCCGGACCTCATCGGCCCTCTCGCGATACAGCGTGCCAAAGGGCCACGGCGGCCGCCAGTGCAGACCGGGCGTCACGTTGCCGTCCACGAGCTTGCCGGTCCACAACACCACGCCCACCTCGTTCGGCTGGATGCGGAAGAAGCCGGATCCGGCGTATCCGGCCAAGGCGATCACGATGGCGGCAGACACGATCCGCCGGCGTCGACGCCAGAGCGTCGCGCCTATGTCTTGGCCGCACTGCTGCACCTGGGGGAACCGGGCGAATAGCGGCGCGCACACGCCCGACACCTTGGCCCCGAAGGCCGTGCCGCGCGCATAGGCCAGCGTCTCGAAGGCGGACACGTCGCTCTTGCCCAGGCCCTGAATGGCCGCCACCATGACCTCGAAGCCGACCTTGAACACCAGCAGCGCCACCACCACCGACGCCCACGAATCCAACTGGAAGCCGACCAGACTGCCCACCAGGCCCACCAGCACCGCCACCGACGACAGGGAATCCATCATCGAGTGGTATCCGTCGGCCTCGAGGCTCGGCGAACCACATTCGCGACCCGCCCGGATCTTGTAGCGTCCCACCGCAAGCGACATGAGGATGCACACCCAGATGAAGCCGACGGCCGTCGGCACGCGCTGCAGCGTGTACACCGGATAGCCTCGGCTCCGGATCAGCAGCGCCACGGCCGCCCCCATGATGAGCGAGGAGATCAGTAGCGCCATCGTGTTCTCGATGGTCCGCAGCCACCGCGGATGCTCCTTCGAGAACAACACGCCCACCAGCACGAGCAGCGACACGAACACGTCCGACAATGAATGGATCGCGTCGGCCTGCATGCCCATGCTCTGCGACAACCTCGCCCCGAACAGCTTGATCGCCACCAAAGCGATGTTGCAGCCGATCGAGACCAGCGCGACCTTGACTCTTCTGTCGGTTTCCATAGCGTATGTGTGCTTCACCAAACCTCGCCGGCCTTTGCCTCGCCCTGTCGGCAGGCGAGCCGACGCTGGGCAGATACCATAGTGACTGCGACGCCCCAGATCAAATCGCCCGCCGCCGCCCTCCCCCGGATACGCCCGAGCCGCAACGAGAAAACACCGCCGTCACCTTGCTATAGTGCCGGACGGCGCACACAACCGTTACAGGAACGACACGACATGACGAACTGGATGACAACAACCGGGGCGGTCATCGCCCTCATAATCTCACTCGGGACGCCCTTCCAGGCGCGGGCGGAGGCGACGCTCGACTGGATGGTCAAGGCCCACGGCGACGGCGAGCACAACGCGTTCACCGACCTGGCCCGGTGGCGCGATCACTATTACCTGTGCTTTCGACACGGCACCGCGCACAACTCGATGGACGGGGTGATCCGCGTGATGCGCAGCACCGACATGAAAGCCTGGGCGCCTTGCGCCACTGTGAGAACCTTGGGCGACGACCGCGACCCTCACTTCGCCGTGGCCGGCGACCGCCTCTACGTCTACTTCGGCGTCTGGGACCTCGTGCACTGGGACGGACCTAAGACGCCCGACCGCGGCTCCGTACGATCCCACTTCGCATCGACCGCCGACGGCGAGACCTGGTCCAAGGTCCAAGGCGTCTACGAGCCCGGCTGGTGGCTGTGGCGCGTGCGCCACTACGACGGCACGTTCTACTCGGCCGGCTACACGGCCGTCCGCCCACGACCGTCCGTGCGCGAGACCCGTTTGTTGCGCTCGGGGGACGGCCTCGAGTGGGAGCTCGCCGGGCTGGTCACCAACGAGCGCATGGCGGGCGAGGCCGACTTCTGGTTCGAGGGCGACCGGATGCGCCTCATCAGCCGCACCGGTGACAAGGCCGGCGACGCCGCCCTCCTCCTCAGCGACCCTGCCCTCGATAAATGGCAACGCAGTGACACCGGCACCGTCGTCCACTCGCCCGTTGTGGTGCGCTGGAAGGACCGGTACTTCGTATCCGGCCGAGGCCGGGGCGACGACGGCTACGTCACCAAGGTCTGGGAGCTGACCGGCGACCGGCTCGAAGCGCTCATCACCCTGCCCAGCGGCGGCGACACCGGCTACTCCGGCCTCGTCGTCGACCCCGCCACGGCCGACGCCGACGCCCCCGCCCTGTTCGTGAGCTGGTACTCCCAGCACGCCCGCGACCAAGAGCCCAACGCCACCAAGAATACCGCGTCCATCTATGTCGCCCGGATCAGCGTGGGCAAGTAGGTCAGGGCGCCGTCTCAAGACGGGCTGAGGCGCGGCAACGTTTCACTGTGCGTACTTCCTCCCATCGAGGCCGTCACTCTCCCACGTCCGGTCCGTGGCGAAGACTTTGACCTCGTGTTCCTGCATGCGGGTGATGAGCTCGCCGTGGGCGATGGTTTGGGTTTCGTCGGCGTATAGCAGGTGGAGCGTGCGGCCGTTGAGTTCGTCGAGGCCCTCGACGACCACTCCCATGTGGTGGTGGTCGTCTTCGTTGACGAGGATGACGAGCCAGTCGTCGCCGGCGCGGCGGGCGGTCATGGCGACGCGAGGTGTGGGATTCTTGTCGGGCAGTTCGACGAGGGAGAGGCGTACGTCGGCCACATCGGGCGCGACGAGGAAGGGCTGCAACGCGGCCAGCTCGCTGGTGAGGGCGTACAGCGACTGCCGGAATGCCTCGTCCTTGAGGTAGTGGGAGCCCCAGTAGAGGATGCCGCGCGCGCCGTGGGCGATGACGTCGTAGGCCATGAAGCGCGACTCGGCGAAGGTGGGATAGGCCGGCTCTTTGGCGCCGTAGTAGTCGCCGAGTTCGTGCCACGAGAAGGCCTGGAGCACCATCCACACCGGCTTGCCGCGCCCGACGCCTTTCCACCGCTCGACGGCGCCCGCCATGCGCTCGACGCGCCGGCTCTTCTCGTTGACGGGATAGATGTCGCAGCCGGTGACGTCGACGAAGTCGAGATACTGCCGCACGTAGCGGACGTCGCTCTCGAGCGCCTCGTTGATCCACACGGGCCGGTTGTGCTGGTCGAGGCTGCGGATCATGGCGACGGCGTCGCGCATGTTGGGGATGATCTCGGCCGCCTTCTGCTTCGCGTAGGCGACCGCCTCGGGCGTCTGGCGCCACCACGCGCCTGCGGTCTTGTGCACGCCGAGCTTGCGGTGCAGGCCGCTGTAGGCCGTGAAGTTCCAGACCACCTCGTCCGGCCCTTCCCACACAGCCAACACCGGATGATCGGCCACGGACGCCGCCTTGGCCCGGAGCGCGTCCGTCGCGCCCTGATGGAAGCCCAGCGGCATCACGCCCAACAGGCCCGCGTCCTGCACGCGGTCCAGGTCCTCGCGGCTATGGCAATGCACCAAGTTCACACCTGCCGCGGCCATCGCCCCCAACGCCGCGTCGTCTTTCGGCAGCTCATAGAAGCCAATCGGAAACAACCGCTCCCCGTCTTTGACGAGCAGGCCGTCTGATTGGGCCGCCGCCCCCGCGGCCGCACAGATCACCACGTAGCCCAACCATCCGCACCTCATGTTCATAGCGTCACTCCCAGATTCGTCCAAGCTCGGAATTGCAGCACAAGCCATGCGCACACCGCGTCCGCTAGTGTACAATATAGTGAGTTGTCGAGCCGCATGTCCCGGTTGCTCGGTCTTTGAAGGCCGACGCACTGGAAAGGACAAGGACGGTGGCCACACGAGCTTTGGATGAGCACATTGAGATCACGCCAGGCGTGGCCGGGGGCAAACCGCGTATCGCCGGACGCCGGATCTCGGTTCAGGACGTTGTCATTTGGCACGAATGGCAAGGCCGCACGCCGGACGAGATCGCCGCGGAGTACGACCTTACGCTGGCGGACGTGCACGCGGCGTTGGCCTACTACTACGACCACCAAGCCGAGGTCAATAGTGCCATCAAAGAGGACCAAGCCTTCGTGGAGGCCCTGCGCCGCAACACGCCGTCGAAGGTAGGCTGCGGGCACACGAGTCATTAATCGCGTCCTCTCACGGGCTCTGTGGAGTGCGCCGGCTCGACGGCGCTTTGCTTGTTGCGCTGCCCTCGTGGAAGAAACGCGGAGTCGTCGACATCGGCCATCTGCCTTCCTACTCGGCCACTTCCAGGATGGCCTCCGCCCGGGCCGCGCGGCCGTGGGTGTCCCACACGATGAGGGTTACGCGGTATTCGCCGGGAATGTCGTAGGTGTGCGTCGGATTCAGGTCGGTGTCGGGCGGGCCGTGGCCGAAGTCCCATAGCACGGCGGCGATTTCGCCGTCGGCCGCGATCGAGGTGTTGGCGAAGGTGGCGGGCTCGCCGGCGCGGACGGTCTCGGGCGCGTCGAAGGCCGCGGTCGGCGGCGGATGCGCAAAGGGCTTGGCCGCGGGCAACGCGTCCGAGCCGTTGCCGGCGACCGTGCAGTCGGTCCATTCGAGCGCGGTGTAGTCGCCCGGGCCGCGAATGGCGGGGCCGCGGTTGTCTTTGATGGCGCAACGGACGAAGCGGAGGCGGTCGATGCCGTCGCCGACGAACTGGATGCCGAGGCGGTGGTTGCGGTTGAAGGCGCATTCCTCGAACGTGACGTCACGGCAGTGGCCGTTGCTCCGGAAGCCGTAACCTTCATCGCCCGGATACCACACCGGGCCGACGCCAACGGGCATCTCCTCGAACCGGCAGCGATAGAGGTAGTGGTAGGCAATGCCTCCGGCCTCGCCCTGGAACTGCGCCCCCCATTGGTTGCACGCGCGGACCACGTTGTCGGCCCAGTAGACGTACTGCTTGGATTGCGGGCTCGACACGGAAAGGCCGATCTTCTGCCCGCCATCGATGGTGTTGTCCGTGATGACCAGATACGAGCCGATGCCCTCGATGCCGCAGAACTTGTAGGCGCCCGAGTGGTCCGAGATGGTGTTGCGGCGCGCGGCGCAGTAGTCGCAGCCGCCGATGCTGAGCCAATGGTCAATGGCGTTGTCCTCGATGACGCTGCGGTCGCAGCCGCCCCAGACCTCGATGCCGAACCCTTCGCCGCCCGAGCCGCTCACGGTGTTGTGCTGGATGACGCAGTCGGTCGAGCCGTTGTCGGCGAAGATGCCGCCGCGGCCGGTTTGGTGGATCGTGTTCCGCAGGACCCGGTTGCGCGACGAGCCCCACGCCAGCCGGATCCCGCCGCCGAACTTCGCCTCGACGCCGACGTTCTCGATATGGCAATCGGCAATGACCGAGTCGGTGACGCCGCGCTCGCCGGTGGGGTTTTGCCCTGAGAACAGGATGCCATGCGGCCCGAATCCGTCGCCTTTGACCAGGTTTCGGATGGTCACGTGGTGGATGTTGAGCCGCCGCGCGTCTCCCCCGAAGATTCCCTGCGTCGCCTTCGGAGCCGCGTTGCCGTCCAGCGTGAGGCGGCACACCTCGACGTCTTCGCAGCCCGACAGGCTCAGCAGGACCGTCGGCGCGTCGCCTTCGAAGCGCAGCACCGTCTGGTCCTGTCCCGCGCCTTCGAGGCGCGTGCGCGATTTGGGCTGAAGCGCTTGATGCATGGCGTAGGTCGCCGCGGGCAGCGCCACCGTGTCGCCCGGCCCGGCCTTGGCCATGGCCGCGGCGATGGCCTCGGAGTCCGCCCCCGTGACCGTGACGGTACGCGCCTCGGCGCACACGAACGGGGCGAGCAAGAGCCAAACCAACGCCAGGCCCATCGCGTGCCTTGTCGTCATGCGAGATTCCTCCCTTGAAGTCGGCGACGTTTCATGCTATGCCCACGACTTGGGGAGTTCAACCTAGAAACGGCACTTGAGGTCGTGGCGCTATAGACGAGGTGGACTCTATGGACGAAATGGACATCAGGAAGACTCACCCAAAAGATGATGTCCACACTGTCCATGGCTTGCGATGCTATCGAATGCCCAGACTGCATGCGATGACGCGGAGGGCTGATGTCGCCATGAGAGCGACCTCGCTGGGCTCGATTGCGCTGGGGCTGCTCGTTTGCGTCACGGGCCAGGCCGCCGAGTTCTATGTAGCCGTCGATGGCGACGACGCGCATTCCGGCGCCATTGATCAGCCGTTCGCCACGCCGGAGCGGGCGCGCGACGCGATACGCGAACTCAAACGGGCCGGCGCATTGGAGGCGCCGGTTACCGTGTGGCTTCGCGGGGGCGAGTACTTCCGCGACGCGACCTTCGAGTTGCAGGAGGGAGACTCCGGCACCGAAGAGGCGCCCATCACGTACCGCGCCTATGGCGACGAAGCGGTCCGCTTCATCGGCGGGCGGCCACTCGAGGCGTCGTGGTTTGGGCCTGTTACGGACGCGGCCGTTCGCGAGCGTCTGGATGAGGCGGTGCTGGAGGCCGACCTCGAGGCCCACGGCGTGACCAACTTCGGCGAACTAGGCGGGCTGGCGGGCGGGCTCAAGCTATTCCACAACGCCCGCCGCCTGCCCTTGGCCCGGTGGCCGAACGACGGCTGGGCCGAGGCGCGCAGCGCCAACACGGTCGGGCTGGACGAATACGCCGCCGAGGCGCTGGCCAAGGAGCACAAACTCGGCAAGGTCCTCGCGATGCGCTACGACGGCCCCGGTCCGCGGCAGTGGGCTGCGCTCGAGAACGTCTGGCTTCGCGGCATTTGGCAGCAGGAATATTTCATGGAGGCGTGGAATCCGAAAGGCTTCGACGCCGACAAGCGCGAGGTCACCATGGCGTTCGACGTGTTCCCCCACCTGCGCGATTGGCGCCGGTTCTACGTGGCCAACGTGCTCGAGGAGATGGACGCGCCGGGCGAGTGGTATCTCGACCGCGAGCATGGGCGGCTCTACCTCTTGCCGCCGGAGGATTTCGCGACCGCGCCGCTGTACGCCTCGATGCTCGAAGATACGATGATCGCGCTGTCCAACGTGTCCCACGTCACCATCCGCGGCCTGATCCTCGAGGTCATGCGCGGCCAGGCCGTCCACATCGGCGGCGGCACGCACACGCGCCTGGCCGGCTGCATCATCCGCAACGCCCGCCAAGGTGTCACGGTCGCCCACGGCACGCACAACGGCGTCGTCGGCTGCGACATCTACGACCTCGGCGGCATGGGCGTGCACCTCGTGGGCGGCGACCGCGCGACCCTCACGCCGGCCCATCTCTACGTCGACAACTGCCACATCCACCACTACTCGAGGCTCCTGAAGAACTGGCAGCCGGGGGTCAAGGTGAAGGGCGTCGGGAACCGCGTGTCGCACTGCCGGATGCACCACGCGCCACAGTACGCGGTCAACTACGAGGGCAACGACCACACCTTCGAGCTCAACCACATGCACGACCTCTGCCTCGAGATGAGCGACGTGGGCGTCATCGGCTGCGGCACCGACTGGACCTACCGCGGCAACGTACTGCGCTACAACTTCGTCCATCACATCCCCGAGCGGCCCTATCCCGGCGTGTGCGGATTCTACTTCGACAACTGCGCCAGCTCGGGCGAGGTTTTCGGCAACGTCTTCTACAAGATGGTCAAAGCCGTCATGATCGGCGGCGGCCGCGACCACCTCATCGAGAACAATATCTTCATCGAGTGCGACGTCCCCGTGTATATGGACAACCGCGGCCTGCGCTGGGGACACTTCCGCGAAGGCGGGCCGATGTACGATATCCTCGATCAGGTCCACCACGACCAGCCGCCGTGGCGCACACGCTATCCGAAGCTCGCGCGCATACTCGACGAGGTCCCGCAGGCGCCTCTCGGCAACGTGCTGGCGCGCAACGTATCCGTCCGCAGCGGCTGGCGCGATCCGGAGGCCGAGTGCCGCACGACCTTCGCCAACAACATCGACCGCCAATACATGAGCGTCGAGGACAACTACGTCACCGACGCCGATCCCGGATTCGTCGACATGGCCCACATGGACTTTCAACTGCGCGACGACTCGGTTGTATTCGAGCGGATTCCCGCCTTCCGCCCCATCCCATTCCACCAAATCGGCCTCTACCAAGACGAACTGCGGGCGACGTGGCCCTCCTCGCCCGAGCTGCCGTAGTCGGGCCGACGTGGGCATCCCGTCGAGCTGCGGTGCGGCGCCAAGACGGCGCCGATGTTCGTGGCGTTCGTGGTGATCTCGGCAGGGGCCCGCTGGTCGCGGGGCAGACGTCTACGGCACCGGTGTTGCGCGTGAGTTCCTTGAGGTCGCTCGACAGCGCCTACAGGTTGGCTTTGAGGAACTCGTAGCTCGTCTGGACCTCGTGCCAGAGGTCGCCCACGTGGTTGTCCTGCTCGTAGATGTACCACTCGACGCCGGCCTGGCTCCCGGCCTCGAAGATGGCGGGCCAGTCGAGTACGCCTTGGCCGAGCGGGGTGAACTGGACGTGGCCCTCGGGCGTCCGCTCGCCGCTGTAGTCTTTGACGTGAATGACGGGGCAGCGGTTGGCGTACTTGCGCAAGTAGGCCGCCGGGTCGGCGCCGCCGACGTGTACCCACGCGGTGTCGAGTTCGGCGTAGAGGTTGTTGGGGGCCGTCTCGGCGTAGAGGATGTCGAGCTTAGAGCGAGGGTCGCCCTCGAAGGTCTGAAACTCGCGGTCGTGGTTGTGGTACGAAAGCCGCATGCCGGCCTCGCGGAGCTTCGCGCCCACGGCGTCGAGCCGCTTCGCCCCGCCCACCCAGGCGTCGAGGGCATCCCAGCAGTCGCGCATCATCCCGCCAGGGGCCACGTCGAGCGCGCCCACGGTCTTCCAGAAGGCGGCCGCCTTCTCGAAGTCCTGCTCGAACGGCTCGATGGCGCAATGCGCGGCCACGGCCTGCATGCCCGCGGCGTCCAGGGCCTCGCGGATCTTGTCCGCCGCCAGGTCCGGCATGCCGCTCCACTGGACATACTCCCAGCCGATGTCGCGCGCGCGCTTCAGCATTCCGGCCAGGTCCTGCCTGGCCGGCTCGCGCATCGTATACAATTGCAGCGCAATCCCACTCATAGTGCTTCTCCCTGGCTTTGTTGGCGAGCCTGGGCCATTTTCGGCGCGGCGGCGCACCGAAGTCAAGAAGGTGGCCGTCGACTTCGCCCAAGCGACGGCCATGCCTTGTTTGCGCAGGAGCAAGGCGGGCGGGGCACAGCCGGCCCGCGTGTGTTGACACTCCGGCTGGCATCTGGCTCAATTGAGTTTGCCGTGTCTGCGGCGAAGGGGCTTTCACGGAGCGAGTTGCACGAGCACACGTAGTCCGCCGGGCCACCAAGGGGCACACGTCCCCGGTACCCGGCGCCTACGGCGGGCCTGCGGAAGCGTCTTGCGTGCTATTTAGGCTTCGTACTTGAACGAGACCTTGATGCGCGCGCGAAAGGCGGCCACTTTGTCGTCCTCGACCTTCATGTCGAGTTCGACCACCTCGGCAATCCGAAGGCCGCGCAGGGACTCGCCGGCCTTCTCGACGGCGTTCTTGGCCGCCTCTTCCCAGGAAGTCTCCGAGGTGCCGACGAGTTCGATGATCTTGTACACGCTGTCGCTCATGAAATGCCCCTCCACAGTTGGCCGGGCTATGCCCGACACCCACATCATGATCCAACTTCCGGACTGTGCACACAGTCTAGCCGACCGCCGGCCCACTGGCAAGCCCAATCTCGCTGCAGGCGATCACGGTTGCCTGGCCAGGGAGATGCGGCATTGCCGATCGCACGCGCGGCCCTGCACAAAGGCCCTGTTGAAATCGTACCGCGCCTCGAAGCCGGCGTCCGCAAAGAGGTCGAGCGTGCTGATCGCCAGATCGTTCTCGCTCACCTCGACGATCTTGAACTCGAAGGGCGTCGACGCAAAGGCCGACACCGATACGGCAACCGCGTTGTGCACCCGGCCGAGCGTGTTGGTGTGGTTGTGACCTCCCAGGACACACCGAATAGCCGGATGGCGCCCGATAAACTCAGAGACGGCCGCCTGGAACGACGGCCAAGGCTCGTGTTGCGGGGCCTCGAGTCCGGTCTGTTCGTGCGGAATGGCGAGGACTTGTGAGTGTGTGCAAAGGATGTGGGGGCGATCCTGGTACCGGCCGAGCGCCACGCCCATGCGTTGGATCTGGTCCGCGGACCACCGCGCGGCCTGCACGTCCTTCCAGTGGTAACGGTGCTCGTCCCAGTGGCTGGGAACGACGTGAATGACGCAATTGTCGCGGACGATCTCGAAATGGACGGAATCCGACAGGAAGAATCCGGGCGCCCGTTGAAGCCACTGGCGTTCCGCGTCGGGCCGGGTGAGGTCGTGGTTGCCGAGACACACGAAGCACGGGACGGCGAACTGAAACGCGGCCACGGCCTGGTCAATGAGGTCCGCTCGGCAGGCGTCGACCACATCGCCGCCGTGCAGGACGAAATCGATGCGGCGGTCGCGGCCGATCCAGTCGTCGAGGGCCGCGAGCAGGGAGTCGAGCTTTTCGGGATATCCCGGCTGCTGTTGAAACTCCATGGGCCGGGCGCCGAGGTGGGTGTCGGCAATGAAGACGAAGCGGGTCATGAGCTCGAGTCACCTCGGCCAGGCCGGAGCGCCACCGGGCTCATGGATGCGGCGACGGCGCGCCAAGGAAGTCGTCGCACCAGAACACGGGCTCGTAGCCTCGGTCCGTGGCCCAGCGCAGGGCCGTGCGGACCTTGTCGAGCACGGTAGGCTGGTAGAACTCGGGGAGGTCTTCGCGGAAGTACTGCTCGTGGATGAGCAACTCGAGCATCTCGGCGGTGTGCGGCGTGTCGGTGCGCGCGTCGAGGAAGGGCTCGATCTGCTCGACCTCGAGGGTGTTGACCACGGACGTGCAGCGGATGAAGGTCAAGTCCGTTTCCGGGTCGTGCCAGGCGCCTCGAGTGTCGCCGTAGGCGCATTGCTCGCGCGGCAGGTAGTAGCCGGTGGTGCATTCGCCGTCGGCGCCCTGAGAGTCGAAGAGGGCGATAAGGCGCTCGATGCCGCGGTCGCGCAGGGCGATGACGGCGTCCTTCGGGCATTCGGCCCAGTGCACGGTGGTGGTGGCGCCGATGACCTCGTTGCCTGCGAATCGGCGGATGTGGCCGCAGACGAGGTCGTAGTCGTGGGCCATTTGGGCGTAGGTGGCGTTGCGGTAGGGGCGGTCGGGCTTGTCCTGGAGGGCGTGGAAGCTCACGTGGAGCCATGCGGCGTTCGCCTGCCACTGCTCCTTCCACTTGGCCGGCATCTGGGTCAGGTCGAAACCGTCGGTCTGGTAGTAGATGTTGATGTGGACCTTGGTTCCGAATTCCTCGTGCATCTCTCGCCAGAAGCCGAGGTACCAATGGTCGAACAGCGACCGATACCGCCCCGGTTCCCGCCCGAGATCCTTCAGGAACTGGATATTGTCGTCCGCGGAGAAGCGGAATCGTTTCCGGCTGCCCTGGATCCATTGGACAACGATGCGGTCGGTGAGGCCGGCGGCGCGGGCCTCGATGACGTTGGTGCGGCCCGTCAAGGCGAGGTCGCAGGCGAAGGCGCCGCCTTCGGCCGCGGCCGCCTGTCCGTTGACCAGCACCTCGGCGCCGTTCGGGGCGCTGCCGCGCACGGTGACGGTGAGGGCGTGGCCGTTCTCGACGCCGTCATGGCGTGTGAGTACGTCGCCGTCTCGGGGACAGACTATCTTGAGGGTTGGCGCCATAGGACATCCAGGAGCCGCGGGCGGCCCATAGGAGCGAAAGACACGATTACGATTCGGGCATGGAAGACGCGCTACATAGCGATGTCCATACCGATGATCTTCCAGGTGCCGGCTTCTTTCTTCGAGGAGAACTCGATCTCGGTGCTGCCGAAGGGGCCCTCGATGACCACCGGGTAGATGGTGGCCGTGTCGCCTTCGATGGTGGTCTCGGCCTGTTCCATGCCGACCTCGAGGCCGTCGAGGTAGCCCATGTCTTTGGCGCCCTCGAGGAACTCTTTCAGCCCGGCCTTATCGCCGAACTCATAGTGCGAGAAGTCGTCGGAGTAGTAGGTGAGGAGTGTGTCAATGTCTTTGGCCAAGGCCGCGGTGATGCACTCCTCGGTGAGCTTGGCGATGATCTCCTCGTCGGTCATGCCTTTGCCGCTGGTGGCGCAGCCGCCCATCAGGGCCGCGCCCACGAGCGCCGCAATCGATATCGCGATAGTTGCCCGTTTCATTGCCGTCTCCTTTCCGCGTTTGGTTGTTCCTGTCATTGGTCCAAGGCCGTTGGGCCGCTCTCCGTAATCGTAGCATATCGGGACGGCATCAGGCACCGTGGCACGAAGTACTGGTTGCGCCGCTTGTCATACAGCCGTTTGCGGTCGAGATCGGCCACCACCATGGCCTCGCCGTTCCCCGCTTGACGGGTCCAGGCGAGAACCTCGCCCTCCGGGTCGAACACGCCCGCCCACCCCGGAAACGTGATTTTGCTGCCTTCCTGTTTGGTCTTGCGGCGTTGGCCGGCGTTGTTGGCCAGGATGCCGAAGCAGCCGTTGGAGGCGCAATGGACGCGGTAGGTCATGACGCCGACGTCGCGGCCGGGGAGTGAGCGGCGCGGGCCGGGCGTGTTGTATGCGAAGGGCATCACGAGGATCTCGGCGCCCTTGAAGTAGAGCGTCCGCGCCATTTCCATGAACAGCGAGTCGTAGCAGATGGCGATACCGATGCGCGCCTTGCCGATGTCGATCGGCTCGATGGCGAAGCCGCTGCGCCAGAACAGATACTCATTGCCCGGCATGTGGATCTTGCGCTGGGTGCCCAGCACGCCCGCGCCGTTGACCACGACCTGGGTGTTGTAGACCACGTCGGCGTCGTTCTCGAGGATGCCGAAGCAGAGAATGGCGTCGAGCCGCCCGGCCAAGCGGACCAGTTTCTCGGTCGAGGGTCCGGGGACGGGCTCGGCCACGCGCAGGGTGTGGGTCGAGTGGAAGTAGCCGTTCACGCCAAGCTCGGGAAAGAGGATGAACTCGGCGCCCTGATGGCGCGCCTTCTCGGCCCAGTGGGCCATGTTCTTGATAGCGCGGGCCTGCTGGCCGATCCAATTGCGTGTGGACACGGCGGCTACGCGGATACTGTGCATGAGTGGCCTCTCCCATTTGCCGGCTGGAGCACGGCACACGTTAGCGCACGTGGCACGGACAGAGCAAGTGCCACGCCTGGTAGAGCGCTGGGCTATCCGTTCTGCGTGGCGAGGTAGGCCCTCAGGGCGTCGCGCCAAGGCGGCATGAGGTCGAGGCCTTGGTCTTGCAGGTGCCTGTTCTCGAGCACCGAGTACTCGGGCCGCTTGACCGGCGAGGGGAAGTCCTCGGACGTGGCCGGCAGGAGCTTCACGTCGGTATGGGTCTCCTCGAACACGGCCTTGGCAAACTCGTACCACGAGCAGGCGCCGTGGCACGTGGCGTGGTAGAGGCCGGGCTCGCCCTTCTCGGCGACCAGCCTGATCTGCTCGGCCAGGGCCTTGGTGTAGGTGGGTGTGGTGACCTCGTCGGTCACCACCTTGACCTCGTCGCGCGTGGCCGCCAAGTGGAGCATCAGCTTGACGAAATTCATGCCCTGTTTGGCCAGGCACGGCGCCGGACCGTACAGTGCCGCCGCACGTACGATCACATGGTTTTCGCAGTAGGCCGCGACCAGATGCTCGCCGACGAGCTTGCTGGCGCCGTACACGCTCAGCGGGGCGGGCCGGTCGGTCTCGATATACGGCCGCGTGCCGCCGTTCCCGAAGACGTAGTCCGTGCTGACGTGGACCAGCCGCGCGCCGCAGTCTTGGCAGGCCACGGCCAGGTTCTTCGCCCCCGTCGCGTTCACCGCAAAGGCCGCGGCCGGCTGTTCCTCGCACTTGGGCACGTTGTGGAACGCCGCGGTGTTGACGACCAGCGACGGGCACAAACCACTCGCGATTAGTTCCATGCACGCCGCGGCGTCGCGCACGTCCAGCGTGTCTACGTCGACCGCGTGCAGGTCGGCCCCGGCGTAGACCGCGCACAGCTCGGTTCCAAGCTGGCCACCCGAACCGATGACGACGACACGCATGCAAGCCACCTCCTGCGGTTTCAAACCACGGCGCCGGCACCCGCCGCACCGGCTGCGAGTATGGGGGAGGCCCCTGCCGATTTCAAACCTCACCGAGCGCGAGACAGACGCTACACTGAACGCCAAACGGCCCAAGGACAACTTGAATCCTCCATTGCGGTGGGTCAGGCTGTCAACGGTCGCGATTCGACGGACACGGAGATACAACCAGAGAGGACACGGGCCGAATGCATTACGTGAAGCATCGGGGATGGAATGGAAGCACCGGCATATTGCGCAGCAGCTTCGCGTTGCTCGTGGGACTGATGCTCGCCGCCGTGGGCCAGGCCGGGGCGGTCACGCTGGCGAAGGATGGAACGGCTGCGGCGATCATCGTGACGGGATCTTCGCCCACCGAGGCGGAACAAACCGCGGTCCGGGAGCTAGCCGATTACCTTGGCCAATCGACCGGCGCCACGTTCGACGTGCTGCCGGAATCCGAGGCCCCGAGCGGGACGCCGTGCGTGTACGTAGGCTTCACGGACTATGCGGTGAGGCAAGGCGTGAGCCCCGGCGATATGGGCCCCGAAGCGTGGCTGATGCGCACCGTGGGCGCGGATCTCATACTCACGGGCGGCCGGCCGCGAGGCGCCTTGTATGCCGTCTACCGCTTCCTCGAAGACGTGGTCGGAGTCCATTGGTGGAACCCTTTCGAGGAGTCCGTGCCCCAGCGGCCTACGTTGGACGTGCCGTCCTTGGATCGCTCGGGCACGCCGACGTTTCGATATCGAGATATCTACATGCTCTACGGCAGGGACCGCGGGCGGTTCGCGGCCCGGAACCGCCTGAACCGCGACGGCGATGCCGGCATCGACGCCGCCTACGGCGGCGAGTTGGGCTATGGCCCGCCGTATCACGTGCACACCTTCTTCAAGTACGCGCCGCCTGACAAGCACTTCGAGACCCATCCCGAGTGGTTCTCGCTGATCAATGGCAAGCGTCAGTGGAAACGCAAGCAGTTGTGCCTGACCAACCCCGAACTCAGGGCGTTGTTCGTGGCCAAGCTGAAGGATTACATCGAAGGGTCTCGGGCCGAAGCCGAACGCCGTGGCTGTCCCGCGCCGCTGGTGTATGACATCTCGCAGAACGACTGGGCCGGGATGTGCCAGTGCGACGCGTGCCAAGCCATTGCGCAAGCGGAGGGATCCGAAGCCGGGCCGCTCTTCGATTTCGTGAACGCCGTGGCCGACGCCATCGGCGAAGAGTACCCCGAGGTATACATCGACACGCTGGCCTACATGATGACCCAGAAGGCGCCGAAGACGATCCGCCCGCGCGACAACGTGATCGTGCGGCTGTGCGACACGAGGAGCAACTTCACGCGGCCCATCACCCACCCAGACAATCAGGCGTTCCGGGACCACCTGTTGAGTTGGGCCGCCATCGCCAAGAATTTGCGGATCTGGGACTACGCCGTGACCTACGGGCGTTACCACGGCCTGCCTATGCCGACGGCCCACACCTATCCCGCCGACTACCAGTTCTACGCCGAGCACCAGGTCGAGGGCGTGTTCACCGAGCACGAGTATCCCGTCCTGGCCGACATGCGCGACTTCAAGGTGTGGATGATGATGAAGCTGCTCGAAGATCCCTATCGGGATTATGACGCGCTGGTCAAGACCTTCACGGACGGTTTCTATGGCCCCGCGGGCGGGCGAATCCGCGACTACCTCGAGCGGCTCGAGCGGGCGGCCGAGGCCGCCCCAAGCTACCTGAGCATGGGGGCGTCGCCCAAGCAGCACCGCTACCTTGACCTCGCGTTTGTCCGGGACGCCATGGCGGTATTCGATGAAGCCGAGGCCGCGGTGACCGCGGATCCTGTCCTTCTGCGGCGAGTCCGACACGCCCGGTTGCCGTTGGACCGGGCCGCGGTCGTGGTCTATCCGCAGTTGATGGACGAGTGGCTGCGGGCCGGGCACGAGGCCGACACCATGCCGCTGGACCGCCAGGCCATCGCCGAGCGTTACAAGGACACCTGGTACGCCGAAATCGACCTGCGCTTCCCGGAGGCGCGCCGCCTCGACGAGCAGGCCAAGGCCGGCCACGAGGTCCGCTACCTGCTCGGACTCCGGTCCCAGGTGCCGGTGGCCGCGAAGTTCCGCGACCTGCCTCGACAGGCCGTGTTTCAGTACACGGCCCAAGACATGCGCAACTGGAAGGACCAAGCGAAACGGTTATCCGACGCCGACGCGGAAAGCGGCGTAACGAGCCGCCTGGAACTCAGCGATGAGGACATGGAACGCTACCGGCTCCCGATGCCCTGGGGGCTGTACGACGTGGCTAACGGCAAGAGCGCCGGGGCCGCGACCATCCAAGCCGAAGACGTGCCCAGCCCA
>Ga0272442_10002168_pt1 | contig 28841 bp, 23 predicted proteins | sample SSMForm2O_FD_200262 | JGI IMG/M metagenome (GOLD analysis project Ga0272442, IMG submission 200262) | Marine sediment archaeal communities from Little Sippewissett salt marsh, Falmouth, MA, United States - SSM-Form-2O | ecosystem: Environmental > Aquatic > Marine > Wetlands > Sediment ...
GAGAGGTCTTTTCGAGTCGAAGGATGGCCCTCCGACGCGCTCATTTCATTCGCTTGCTCAGGGTCATCCCGAGCGAGAAAAGGACTCTCAATTATTATATCATGGAGAGGTCTTTTCGAGTCGAAGGATGGCCCTCCGACGCGCTCATTTCATTCGCTTGCTCAGGGTCATCCCGAGCGAGAAAAGGACTCTCAATTATTATATCATGGAGAGGTCTTTTCGAGTCGAAGGATGGCCCTCCGACGCGCTCATTTCATTCGCTTGCTCAGGGTCATCCTTCGAAAACGATTTTCTCAACTTTTTGGGGGAATTTAAAAGTTGCTGTTTTGCTGAAAAAACATCTATTCTAAGAACTTCGAATCGTTCTTCTTTGTTTTAATAAACGATACTATGCTGCCTATTGCTCCTATACAAAATGCTATCGGGCATACAAAAACCGCTAAGGCAAAAAATACTACTTCATCCCCTCCTGCTGTTTTATCAAAATAACCTTTAAACATTGCGTATATTAGATTGTGCAAAACGGCACTGATCAAAAATCCAACGGTAGAAATACCTGTTAACAGTAAAAACTTTTTGAGCGGCCCTTTTATCTTTTGTCTCAAAGTTAAAAATATCAATGCGATTCCAAGAAATAAAAATGGGAGCATCGCTATCAAAGTAATTTTTCGTTTAATACTGAACATTCCATATACTATGACAAGGAAATTTACAACCAGCAACCAAAAAGTTAATAATAGAGACTTCTTCATGCTTTTTCTCTCCCGATATTAAGTATACATAAAACAAAAAACCTATGCAACATAATTAGCGCAAGGGTTATATCAAGGATGGCCCTTCGACGCGCTCATTTCATTCGCTTGCTCAGGGTCATCCCGAGCGAGAAAAGGACTCTCAATTATTATATCATGGAGAGGTCTTTTCGAGTCGAAGGATGGCCCTTCGACGCGCTCATTTCATTCGCTTGCTCAGGGTCATCCCGAGCGAGAAAAGGACTCTCAATTATTATATGATAGAGAGGTCTTTTCGAGTCGAAGGATGGCCCTCCGACGCGCTCATTTCATTCGCTTGCTCAGGGTCATCCCGAGCGAGAAAAGGACTCTCAATTATTATATCATGGAGAGGTCTTTTCGAGTCGAAGGATGGCCCTCCGACGCGCTCATTTCATTCGCTTGCTCAGGGTCATCCCGAGCGAGAAAAGGACTCTCAATTATTATATCATGGAGAGGTCTTTTCGAGTCGAAGGATGGCCCTCCGACGCGCTCATTTCATTCGCTTGCTCAGGGTCATCCCGAGCGAGAAAAGGACTCTCAATTATTATATGATAGAGAGGTCTTTTCGAGTCCAGCCAGGTCGCCACAAAAGGAAAAGCCCATCAAAAATGGTGGGCTTTTCAGCTAGTGGCTCGCCGGTCGAGTCTAAAAAAATATCTCTAACTTCATATGCACCATAATATAGCAAATTTGGTAGATATTAAAAGAATAAGGAAAAAATAGAGATAAATCTATAAGCAAAATTGTCTTTTTTGTCCATCGTTTTGAGAATTACCCAAAAATAATATTGTAGAAGTTGAAAAGATACAAAATATCTGCCTAATATGGGTGGATATCACAACTATACAACTAGCTGCTCCTCATATTAATATGACCTTCCCCCCGAAATTAATAGCAATTCTATCTCACCGGGATATGGTTCAAATTTTTCGTCTCTTATTATGCACCTTTTAAAAACAAAAAATATAATATCATTGAAATTTCATATATATAGTTTGACTTTTCAATGAATATAGTATATACTTATGGTATGCAAAGATTGATCAAGCGAAATGCCGATATAAAAAACATACATGATTTGATCTCCTCTTTTGCGGTTACGGCAATCTTAGGGCCACGCCAATGCGGAAAAACTGTTCTTGCCAACCAAGTTAAATTTAATCATTATTTTGATCTTGAAAACCCGCGGGATGCAACCAGGTTAGAACACCCACAGTTAGCGCTTGAGGATCTTGATGGACTTATAGTAATAGATGAAATACAACGGCTTCCCGGTATATTCAAGCTTATTCGCTATCTTGTGGATTCAAGATCAAAACAGAAATATCTGATATTAGGAAGCGCTTCGAGGGATTTAATAAAGCAAATTTCCGAATCGCTGGCGGGAAGAATAGCATATCACCGCTTAGGAGGGTTTACCCTTTTAGACATAGGTAAAAAGAATCTGCAAAGATTATGGCTTCGCGGAGGGTTTCCAAGATCGTATCTGGCAAAATCAACGGACGAATCCTTCTTATGGCTTGAAAACTACGTAAGCACTTTTCTCGAAAGAGATATTCCGCAGCTGGGAATATCCATACCTGCCCGAACTCTTCGAAAATTCTGGACTATGATAAGCCATTATCATTCACAGGTGATAAATTATTCGGAGATAGGCCGTTCTTTCGGTATTTCGGATATGACCGTAAGAAAATACATTACTATTCTGGAAGGAACCTTCATGCTAAGAGTTCTGCAACCATGGTATCTCAACACGAAGAAACGTCTTGTGAAGCGACCAAAAATTTATATAAGAGATTCGGGCATTTTTCATTCGCTCATGTCTATAAATAAGAAAAAGCAGCTTTTTTCGCATAATAAGCTTGGCGCATCGTGGGAAGGCTTTGCCCTTGAGTGTGTTGCCAGAAGCCTCAATAAACGTGATGAGGAGCTTTACTTCTGGCAGACTCATGCGGGCGCCGAATTAGATCTTTTTTGGCAACATAAAGGGAAAAACTGGGGCGTAGAATTCAAATATTCCGACGCCCCCAGAAAAACGAAGTCTATGGAGATAGCTCTAAAGGACCTCTCGCTTTCGCATCTATGGATAGTATATCCGGGAAAAAATTGTTACAAATTAGATAGAAAGATTTCCTCAATCCCTCTTTCTGAAATAAAAAATGTCTGGGCGTATTCTGCCTGAATAATTTATACCTACTCTATCGCCCTTCTCTAACCACCGCGAAATGTAACGTATATTCCATTCCATACATTTATGTACAAATCCTCATTAATTTGTGCACAAATTTTGACCCTCCCCCCCCCAAAAGCTGGACAGTTGACAAGTTAAGTCTCCCGGTTGTCAGACGAAGCCACTCGCAGAATCGGACGATTTTCGTAATTTTCTTGATGAGTTTAGGAGATGGTGTATGTCAGACAATAATCTTAAAACATTGATTGAAGCAGATTAAATAAATACCCTGTTATAATAATAGCTGATGTTGTTACGGCAAAAAAGACTGCTATTAACTGCAGTTTCATAGCTCTCCTTAGAATCACCGCTTCTGGAAAGCTTAGAGCCGCTGTTGCCATCATAAAGGCTAATGCTGTTCCTAATGGAACTCCCTTTCTGAACAAAACCACTGCTATCGGCACAATTGCTGCGCAACTACCATACATCGGCACTCCAAGCATAGTTGCAATAGGAACAGAAAAAGGGCCTGTTTTACTTATTATATTGTGTATTGTTTCTTGAGGAATGTAGTTATGGATAAATGAACCTAACCCTACCCCTAACAATACCCACATCCACAACTTTTTTGTAATCGACTTGGCCTCATCTATCCCAAAGATAATTCTTTCTTTTATTCCATTATAAACTTTTTCTTCGGCTTGCCGTTTATCTTCTGAAACAATGCCCTTAACAAGATATCTCTCTAAATGCATCTTGCCCAAGATGATGCCTGAGATAACTCCTATTGTAATTCCACTCAATACATAAAGAAGGGTGATTTTCCATCCAAAAAAACCGAGCATTATTATTACTAAATACTCGTTAATCAAAGGTGAAGTTATTAAGAATGAAAAAGTAACCCCTAATGGCATGCCTACTTCTAAGAAACTTAAAAAAATAGGTATGGAAGAACACGAGCAGAATGGGGTCATAGAACCAAAAATTGAAGCAAAAAGATTTCCAAATGCTTTTTTCTTACCAATCCAAACCTTAACTTTATTCTGGGATATATAACTTCTGATAAAACCAATGACTGCTATCATAGAAAATAGCAGCAGTAGTATTTTTATAGAATCATATAAAAAAAAATTGACTACTTCCCCCAGCTTGGATTCTGAATTAAATCCAAAAACAGAATAAGCCAACCAGTCTATTATCAGCTGCAACACGGTTTACCTTTACTTTCGTCTTTATTATCACAACAAGGTTTTGCTTTTGATTTTTCTTCCATTTTTTTATCTAATTTTTCTATTAACCTACCTATAAAACCTTTCTTTTTAATCTTGTCTGAGTTTGTCATTTTCTCCTCCTTATGACTTTACAACAGCCGCCTTCAATCATTATTGCCTTGATATTAACTAATGCATCGCTTACTTTACCACGGGCGGAAGAAATAATTCTTGAAAAAGTAGGACGAGAAATTCTCATTCTTTTTGCAGCATCTTCCTGTTTTAATCCTTCGCAATCAGCAAGGCGCATTGCTTCAAACTCATCTATGGTTAAAAACACTCCGTCTAATTTGTTTAAGGGCTTACATCTTGGCCTAAAACATCTTTCCCCTGGCTCACATTTAATCCATCTTGTCTTTTTAGGCCTCATATTAACTCCTTGTTATGAGCATATGTTCATAACTAATATATCATTACTTTTATCTCTCGTCAATAAAAAAGAGCCTGCCTAAAAATGGACAGACTCTTTATGTTGCAACTTCTTTAATTGCAACGCGTTAAAAATATGGCTCCTCTGGGTTAATGGCTATAGGATAAAGTGAATCTCTGTATTTGGGCTGTATATGTCCTGCGAATTCAGGAGATTAGGTCAGATCTATAGCATTACAAGAGATAGGATTTTTAGAGATAGATTCAGCCTCGAAGTATGCTCGAACTCATAAAATACCGCTAATTTGTCCAAAAATGTCCAACCTTTATGCCATTGAAATGCTGTAACTTTTTTAATAATAAACGGTTGTGTATGTCTGGGCATACTTGGATGGACAATTTTACTTCTTTAGTCTTCCGGAGACTTATAATAAGCGTTTCTTCCCTTTCCAACAAGTTCTATTAACTCAATGTCAATAAGCTTTTTGATCTCTTTTAATATAGCCTGGCGCGATATCTTGAACATTTCTCGCAATTCTTTATTTGTAACCTTGCCTTTCTCTTTTAGAGCCTCAAGGATCTTTATCTGTTTCTGCGTAAGTTCCAGTTGCTGAACGCCCTTGGTTTTCTGGGTAATGCCAAGTCTTATAATAATGTCTTTTACCTTAGTCACCGAATACATCACGCCATCCGTAAAATATTCAAGCCAATTGGTTAAATCTCCTTTATTCTGCTGTACCGTCTTTAAGGCGGCGTAATAACCGGGCCTATCTTGATCATAATAATCATCCAAGGCAAAAAATCTTCTGTGATCAAACCCGCTTTTATACATGATAAGCGTTGCCAGTAAACGCGCGAGCCTGCCATTACCATCAATAAAGGGGTGAATCCTGGCTATTTCATAATGAACTATACCGGCCAGGATAATAGGATTTGCCTTTTTTGCCTTATCAGAATTAAGCCACGTTAAAAACTCATCCACCAACTTAGGCACATCTTTGGTAGCTGGAGGCATATATTCAACCACTTCCTTAAGTTGTGTGCCATCGAATATTCGCTTACCCACAAAAACCTGCCTGTCTCTAAAAGCACCGCAATCCTTGGCGTTCTTTAATGTATTTTTAGTCAAATTTTTATGAACAGCTAAAAAAAGTTGCCTGTCTATGGTCTTCTTCGCGTATTTTGTTATAGAGTCAAGTGCATTTAGATAATTTAAGACTTCCTGCTTGTCTTTATCGGAGGCTACGACCTCTTTATGGCTTGCTATGGCTTTAACCTGCGCAAGCGTAAGCTTGTTGCCTTCAATGCTGGTTGAAGAATGGGCATTATGTACGCGTGCCTCTTTCCTGAGACTGATCTCCCATTTAGGTATGAGCCTTGATTGTTCTATTATTTCCCTTCCGGCCATTATATGGGAAATGTTATTTAGGATCTTCTCTGTTATAATGTATTTGGGTTTGAGTGGCATGTCAATATTATAACAAATGACAACCTAAATGACAACTAAAATGACAACTAAAAATTAAATTGTCCCGTAATAAAAGAGATGGAGCTCTTCTGTATATACTGACCCTTATTAACAAGAGGGTCTTTTTTTGTTAGAATATAGCTCTGGAAAAGAAAGGAGCTGTATTCTATGAAAAAGCGTAAATGGCAAAGTTCGGAAAAGCTTCGTATCGTGCTTGAGGGCCTCTCCGGCCAGATCGAAATATCGAAGCTCTGCAGTAAGTACCAAATAACCCAGACACAGTACTACCAGTGGCGTGATATGCTCCTAAAGCACGGCCATCAGGCCTTTGAGACCAAGAACATCACCAAGAAAGAGCAACATCTTGAAAGTGAGAATCAGAAGCTCAAGAAGATCATAGGCGACCTCACTGTCGAGTTAAAAAAAAGCGAATACGAGCTATGAGGCGCAAATCATTATCTGTCATAGAGCGTAATAAGCCGATATTTAATGAGATAAAGGCTGTTAAGACCGATGCGACCGAAGGAAGCCAGCCTTTTGGAAGTCCCTTTGGGGACACCGTTTGGGCACCAAAAAGATTAGGATTTTTACTTATGTAATAATGCGGCCCTGATGAATTCGCGAAAAAGAGGATGCGATTTATCAGGCTTGGACTTAAACTCCGGATGAAACTGACATGCCACAAACCAAAGGTGGTTTTTCAACTCAATAATTTCGACAAGATTATTTGTCGGGTAAACTCCCGCAATAACAAGGCCTTTTTTCTCAAGTCTTTCTCTGTAATTATTATTAAGTTCATACCTATGTCTGTGGCGTTCTGAAATTGTATCTTTCTTGTAGGCGTTCCTGCTTTTCGAGTCCTTCTTAAGCCTGCATACATATTTTCCTAAACGCATTGTTGCGCCTTTTGCGGTTATCTTTTCCTGTTCCTCCTGAAGGCATATCACAGAATGAGGGGTCTTCTTATTAAATTCCGTAGAATTTGCCTTTTTAAGGCCGCATACATTCCGTGCAAACTCAATTACTGCTGTCTGCATGCCCAGGCATATGCCAAAAAACGGGATGTTGTTCTCTCGGGCATACTGAACAGCTTTAATCTTGCCTTCTATCCCCCTATGTCCGAAACCGCCCGGGATAAGAATACCATCTACACTCTTTAAATATTTCTCTGCTCCCTCAGCCTCGATATCTTCGGAATCGACCTTTTTCAGTATAAGTTCCGCGTCATTCGCTATCGAGCCGTGGATCAACGCTTCATATATAGACTTATAGGCGTCCTGCAGTGTGATATATTTACCAACAACGGCTATATGCGTTTTTTTAGAAGGCGATTGCAGCCTTTCTACCACCGTCTTTTCCCAGTCAAACAGGTCTTTGTCTTCGCATTTTAGATTAAGAAGCTTTATGATGAGCTTATCCAGCCCTTCTTTTCTGAAGCCTGAAGGGACTTCATAAATATTTTTTACATCTACGGCGGAGATCACCGCATCTTTATCTACGCTGCAAAAAAGGGCTATTTTTTCTCTTGCCCCTTTAGTGAGGGGCCGTTCGGTTCTGCACAGTAATATATCCGGCTGGATGCCTATCTCACGAAGTTTGCCTACGCTGTGCTGGGTCGGTTTTGTCTTGATCTCACCCGCTGTTTTTATATAAGGCACCAGTGTAACGTGTATGTTAATAGCATAATCCCTTCCGAGTTCCATCCGCAGTTGCCTTATCGCTTCTAAGAATGGCTGTCCTTCTATATCGCCCACCGTACCACCAATTTCGACTATAACCACGTCTATTTTACGGCCGTAGGCTGTCTTTTTTATGCTGTTCATTATTTCGTCTGTAATATGAGGTATAATCTGGACTGTCTTGCCGAGGTAATCGCCTCTTCTTTCCTTGGATATGACGGAATGATAGATCTTCCCCGTAGTTATATTGTTATCTTTCCCGAGCACGGCATTTGTAAAACGCTCGTAGTGACCCAGATCCAGATCTGTTTCCGCGCCGTCATCCGTAACATAAACTTCACCGTGCTGAAAGGGATTCATCGTGCCGGGGTCAACATTAAGATAAGGGTCGCATTTAACCAACGTCACCTTAAGGTCTTTTGATTCTAACAGCTTTCCTATCGAAGCAGAGGCTATACCCTTGCCTAAGCTTGATACAACTCCGCCTGTTATAAAAATATATTTAGCCATCTCTCACCTCTCTGGTTATTTAGAAACTAAAGCTTCCAGTGCACTTCCCCATTTCTGCAATAATTCTGTAAGGGGTAAACTGATAAGTTCCTTATTCCCCTTTAATATCTTAAGCTCTTTGCCGCCGGTTTTGCCTATCACTTGAAAAGGCGCATCATATCTTTTTGCAATGTCGCTTATCTTCCCAATATCTTTCCGACTGCATGAAACAATAATCCTGGACTGCGATTCGCCGAAAAGAAGCGCATCTTCCCTTATATTAAAATCTATATTATCAATGACGGCTCCTGTCATATTTTTCTGATCCGAAATACAACACTCTGCTAATGCGACTGCCAGGCCACCTTCCGAACAATCATGCGCCGAATTGATCAAACCCTCTCCTATCGCTTTCAACACTGCGGACTGAACCGCTTTTTCCAATTTAAGATCTAAATCCGGTGCATTTCCTTTTATTAACTTATGCACCTTCTTTAAATATTCGCTGCCTCCCAATTCATCCTTGCAAATCCCTAAAAGGGCTATTATATCTCCCTCCCCTTTAAAATGTTGCCTTGATATTTTTCTCGTGTCTTCGATAATTCCTATCATGCCTATCGCAGGTGTCGGGAAAATAGTACCTCTACTGCTTTCGTTATAAAAAGAAACATTTCCGCTTACAACAGGTATATTGAAAAATTTACAGGCATAGACTATTCCTTCCACGCAATTCTTAAAATACCAGAATCTCTCTTTTTTCTCAGGATTGCCAAAATTAAGGCAATCTGTCACTGCCGCCGGTTGGGCGCCGGAACAAACTAGATTTCTGGCCGCCTCAGCCACTGCAATCTGCGCACCTCTATAAGGAGAAAGATAGCAATATCGGCTATTACAATCTGTTGTAGCAGCGACGCCCTTATCCGTCTCCTTTAGCCTAAGCACAGCTGCATCCGAACCCGGCAAAACTACTGTATTTGCCTGAACCATGTGGTCATATTGCTCATAAACCCATCTTTTACTACAAATTGACGGTGAGCCTAAGAGTTTAAGTAAAACTTTGTTATAATCTTTCGGCTTCGGGATTGACTTCTGATTTAATCTATTGAGCTTATCCAGATATTTCGGTTTTTCATAAGGCATATTATAAACCGGGGCTTTTGTCAGGGCGTGCGCCTTCATTTCTGCCACAACCTTGCCGTTATCTTTAACTCTAACCATATCGTCATCCGTAACCTTACCGATTACGACTGCATTTAAATCCCATTTTTGAAAAATCTTCTCAATATCTTTTTCCTTTCCCTTCTTAATGCATACCAGCATTCTCTCCTGGGATTCTGACATCATTACTTCCCACGGTTCCATATTTTCTTCCCGCCGGGGAACGAGCTGAAGCTCTATCTCTATCCCGGAATCTTCGGCTGACGCCATCTCGCTTGTCGCGCAGGTAAGACCTGCCGCGCCCATATCCTTGATCCCAACGACGTGTCCTGTCGCCAAGGCCTCCAAAGTTGATTCTATAAGGCATTTTTCGGTGAAGGGGTCACCTATCTGAACCGCAGGCCTCTTTTCTTCGCCCTCTCCGAATTCATTTGAGGCCAGGATGCTGCAGCCTCCTATTCCGTCCCTGCCGGTACTTGAGCCTACATACATTATTGCATTGCCTCTACCGCTTGCACGGGCCCTTGCCAGTTTCTTTTTATCCGCAATACCTATGCTCATCGCATTCACCAGACAATTGCCGCTATAACTATCATCAAAATATATCTCGCCGCCCACAGTCGGAACGCCTAAGCAATTACCGTAGAATTGGATGCCGTCAACCACACCTTTTAAAAGATATCTATTGTAAGATTCTGACAGCGGCCCGAATCTTAAAGAATTCAAGGATGCTATAGGCCTTGCTCCGGCAGTAAATATATCCCTTATAATGCCCCCTACTCCTGTTGCCGCACCCTGCTTTGGCTCAATTTGTGAAGGGTGATTATGGCTTTCCATCTTAAATATAATGGCAAGGTCATCCACTAAGATTCCTCCGGAATCCTCGCCTACCAGGGCTTTGTACTTACCTTCTTTGGGTAATAGTCTGAGCCAGTTGCGTGAGCGCGGATATCCACAGTGCTCTGACCATTCTACGGAAAACATGGCAAGTTCAGTAGATGTCGGCTCTCTCTTTAGAATGGAGAGAATCTTTTTATATTCCGCATCACTTAAACCTAATGTGTGGTATATTTTCGGATTTACCATTTTATTTTTCCTTCAGCCAATTCACGATCGATTCAAAAATAAGCCGTCCGTCTGTCGAGCCCAATTCCGGTTCTGAACTCCGTTCCGGATGAGGCATCATTCCCAAGACGTTGCCTTCTTTATTCATAATGCCTGCGATATTATCCAATGCGCCGTTCGGATTGGATTCCTCGTTTATCTCTCCTTGCCTATTACAATAACGGAATATAATTTGATTATTCCTTTCAAGCTCTTCAAAGCCTTTCTCGTCAATATAGTAATTGCCCTCGTTATGCGCTATCGGTATCTTCAAAACCTGATTCTTTTTATACGTGGAGGTGAACCTTGTTCTGTTATTTTCTGTATTTACATATACATACTTACAGATAAAATGAATATCCTTATTTCTTAACATTGCACCGGGTAAAAGTCCTGCCTCAAGTAATATCTGAAAACCGTTGCATATACCGAGTACAGCCTTGCCTTTACTTGCAAAATCAATTATTGACTTCATTATCGGAGAAAATCTTGCAATTGCCCCGGTTCTCAAATAATCACCGTAGCTAAATCCGCCCGGCAATATAAGGCAATCAAAACCGTCAAGTTTTGTATCCTTATGCCATATATACTTAACGGGCTTCTTCAGGACTTCTTCAATCACATAATGGCAGTCCTGATCGCAATTAGAACCCGGAAAAACAACCACACCGAACTTCATTTTTCTCCTTTAATCTGAAATTTATAGTCTTCTATTATGGGATTTGCCAAAAGTTTTTTGCACATATCATCTATCTTTTTTTCGGCTTCTTTCCTATCCTTTAAATTTAACTCAACGGTGATCAGTTTTCCCGTCCTGACATCATTCACCGTGTCATATCCTAAAGAATCCAAAGCGTGTTTAATGGCCAACCCCTGCGGATCTGCTAAGGTCTTCTTGAGTGTTATATAAATCTCTGCCTTTATCATCCTGCCCCCTAAATTTTTGCACTTTTGCTAAAAATTTACACATGTGTTTTGTCAATGCTGTGTCTAATATATTCCTGCACCGGCCTGACAGAAAAATCTCCCTTCAAAATACTCTCTATACCGTTTACTGCCGCCTGTGCACCCTGAACAGTCGTTATACATGGCACACCGTGCATAACCGCCAAATTTCTTATCGGCTTCATGTCGGAGTGGCCTCTTCCGCCTGAAGGAGTATTTATAATAAGGCTTATTTCTTTTTTTCTTATAAGATCCGGTATATCTTGACTACCTTGGCTAATTTTTGAAACGACATTCGCTTTAATGTTATTCGACTGTAGAACCTTGGCTGTCCCTTTGGTTGCAACAATATCAAATCCCATGTCTGTAAGTTTTTTAGCAATAAATACGATATTTCTCTTGTCGCCATTTTTTACACTTATAAATATATTTCCGTCTTGCGGAAGTGTCGTACCTGCCGCAAGTTGAGATTTATAAAACGCTACGCCAAAAGATGAATCGATTCCCATTACCTCGCCGGTGGACTTCATCTCCGGGCCCAGAATAATGTCCACTCCGGAGAACCTTGAAAATGGCAGAACGGATTCTTTCACAGCTATATGAGAGAATGACTTCTCTTCGGTAAATTTGAGTTCTTCCAGATTTTTGCCGACCATGATTTTGGCAGCAATCTTTGCTAAAGGCACACCTGTTACTTTACTTACAAAAGGCACTGTTCTGGATGCGCGAGGATTTACCTCTAATACATACACAACATCATCCTTTATCGCAAACTGTATATTAATGAGGCCGTTGACTTTTAACTCCTTCGATATCTTATTTGTGCATTTCCTTATCGACTCGATAACACTATCGCTTATGGTGTGCGGCGGCAGCACGCACGCCGAATCGCCCGAATGTATTCCCGCTTCTTCTATGTGTTCCATAATGCCGCCTATAATTGTAATTTTACCGTCTGAAACTGCGTCCACGTCAATTTCAATGGCCCCTTCTAAAAATTTATCTATTAAAATGGGGTGTTTTTCCGAAACGTCCTGAGTCTCGCTTATAAACTCCTCCAATGAAGCCACGTCATATACAATTTTCATCGCCCTTCCGCCCAATACGTAAGAGGGCCTTACTATAACAGGGTATCCTATTCTTTTCGCAATCTTTCTCGCCGTCTCCTTTGATGTCGCTGAACCATTTGCAGGCTGATTTATCTTAAGTCTCTTTACGAGTTTTGCAAATTTTTCCCTATCTTCGGCCCTGTCAATAGATTCTACGCTTGTGCCTATTATCGGCACGCCCGCATCCATAAGCCTTTTTGCAAGATTCAACGGTGTCTGGCCGCCGAATTGGACAATAACACCATATGGCTTTTCCTTATCAACTATGTTTATTACATCTTCAAGCGTAAGCGGTTCAAAATAGAGTTTATCTGATGTATCATAGTCAGTTGATACTGTTTCGGGATTAGAGTTAACCATTATTGTCTCATAACCCAGTTCCTTTAAGGCAAATGAAGCATGACAGCAGCAATAGTCAAATTCTATACCCTGACCGATTCTATTAGGTCCGCCGCCAAGTATCATAATCTTCTTTTTCGCCGATTTTCTCGTTTCGTCTTCCGTCTCGTATGCCGAATAATAATAGGGCGTATAGGCTTCAAATTCTGCGGCGCACGTATCTACCAGTTTGTATGTGGCTTCTATTCCGCAGCTTTTCCTCTGATCCCTCACGACCAACTCGCTTTTGTCGATAAGGCCCGCTATCTGCCTGTCGCTGAACCCGTATTGTTTAGCTTTTAGTAAAAGATGAGAGTCGAGCGGTCTGCCTTTTTTGCTGCTAACCGAACAGACTAGCTCATCTTCCAGGCGGACAATATCCTCGATATTCTTTATAAACCAAGGATCTATTTTTGTAATATTAAATATCTCCTCAACGCTCATCCCCTTCTGTAGTGCATATTTTATGTAGAATATCCTCGATGCATTCGGCTCCCTTAATCTGAGCATAATCTTTTCTTGAGAAACCTCGCGGTAATCTTTCTTATTGTCGAGCCCGCTATGGCCGATTTCTAAACCTCGTAATCCCTTCTGAAGCGCCTCTTTAAAAGTTCTGCCGATCGCCATCGTCTCACCCACTGACTTCATAGATATTCCCAAGATATCCTCTGCTTCAGGAAACTTTTCAAATGTAAATCTGGGAATTTTCACAACACAGTAATCTATAGCAGGCTCAAATGAAGCCGGTGTCTCTTTCGTGATGTCGTTTCTTATTTCATCAAGAGTATAACCCACAGCCAGTTTTGCGGCGAACTTCGCTATAGGAAAACCTGTTGCCTTACTTGCCAGGGCGGAACTTCTCGATACCCTGGGATTCATCTCAATTACGACCATCCTACCGTCTTTTGGATCGACCGCAAACTGGATATTAGAGCCACCTGTCTCCACGCCAACCTCTCTAATAATAGCAATTGCAGCGTCTCTCATCTTTTGATATTCTTTATCCGTCAATGTCTGCGCAGGCGCGACAGTTATTGAATCTCCGGTATGTATTCCCATTGGATCAAAATTCTCTATAGAGCAGACGATTACAACGTTGTCCTTCAAGTCTCTCATCACTTCGAGTTCGTATTCCTTCCAACCTAATACAGACTCTTCAATGAGAATTTCATTGATCATGCTATTCTTAAGGCCTAACTCTGCTATAGCTTCGAACTCTTTTTCTGTGGTCGCTATACCTCCGCCCGTTCCCCCAAGGGTGAAGCTTGGCCTGATGATGAGCGGCAGCCCTATCTTTTTCAACGCATCTTTCGCTTCCGCTATATTATAGGCGAGCGCGCTTTTAGGCAAATCCAGGCCTATCTTCTGCATTGCCTTTTTGAAACATTCCCTATCTTCGGCTTTCTTTATGACGTCGTAATCAGCGCCGATCATTTTGACATTATATTTCTCTAAAACGCCCTTTTCGGCAATTTTCATAGCCGTATTTAGGCCCGTCTGGCCGCCTAATGTCGGAAGCAGTGCGTCAGGTCTCTCTTTTTCTATAATTTTTTCTACAACTTCCGGGGTAATGGGCTCAATATAGGTAGCATCAGCTATTTCAGGATCTGTCATAATCGTCGCGGGATTTGAATTAATAAGGACGACTTTGAACCCTTCCTCTTTAAGCGCCTTGCACGCCTGCGTTCCCGAATAGTCGAATTCACATGCCTGGCTAATAATAATAGGGCCTGAGCCTATAATCAGGATTTTTTTAATGTCTGTTCTCTTTGGCATGGTAGTCCCTGTCCATCATTTTAACAAATTCCCCAAACAAATACTTCGCGTCATTGGGGCCGGGGCCGGCTTCCGGATGAAATTGAACCGAAAATATAGGCAATTCTTTATGCCTCATCCCCTCCAATGTATTGTCATTGAGGTTCATATGCGTTATTTCTATATCTTTTTTATTTAAAGATTCTATGTCCACACAGAATCCGTGGTTCTGAACAGTTATTGCCACTCTTCCGCTTTTTAAATCTTTGACAGGATGATTTCCGCCGTGATGCCCGAATTTAAGTTTGTATGTCTTTCCGCCTAAAGCGAGCCCCAGCATCTGATGCCCCAAGCAAATTCCGAAAATAGGCACTTTGCCTATCAACTTCTTTACTGTCTCTACTACATACGTGACTGCGGCAGGATCTCCGGGGCCGTTCGAAAGCAGCACGCCGTCCGGTTTCATGTTTAGTATTTCCTGGGCATTGGTTTTAGCAGGGACAACTGTAACTGAACAACCGTTATTTACCAGTTCGCGTAGGATGTTATATTTCGCTCCACAATCTAGCACTACAACGCTATATTTCTTTTCTATCGACTGTCGATTATCAGCTATCGACTGTGACCAATCATAAGATTTGCCACTTGTGACTTCTTTTACTAAATCTCTGCCAATCAGGCCGGGGGAGTCTTTAGCTTTTTTAACTAAACTCTCGTCATTCAAGTCTTCGGTAGACAAAACTGCTTTCATTACACCCTGAAGCCTGATATGCCTGGTAAGGGCTCGCGTATCAACGTCTTCTATGCCAACGATGCCGTTTTCCTTAAGATATTCATCCAGTCTTTTCTGTGAGCGCCAGTTACTGGCGATTTTACTACATTCCTTAACAATAAAGCCCTCTACGAATGGCTTTCGAGACTCAACATCTTCTTCATTCACTCCGTAATTGCCGATAAGCGGGTAAGTCATAGTGACAATCTGGCCTTTGTAAGAAGGGTCTGTAAGTATTTCCTGATAGCCGGCCATGCTGGTATTAAAGACCACCTCTCCATATCTTTTTCCGTCCGCGCCAAAAGAAAGGCCTTCAAAGATTCTGCCGTCTTCAAGGGCTATTTTTGCTATCTTTGGTTTATCCATTTTTGAATCTTTCGACATTAATATCTAATTTGCGAATTTTCGTGTGTAATGTATTGCGGTTTATCCCCAGGATCTTCGCCGCTTTTATCTGGTTGCCGTCCGTTCTGGACAAAACATTTTCAATTAAGGGCTTTTCTACTACCTCGAGCAAAAATTTATAAAGCTGCCCTTTCTTTTCGGTGAAAAAGAATCTTTCAATGTCCTCCATAGCGTTTAATAGAGCCGATTTTTTCTCTTCTACGGATTTTGGAAATAACATATCACCCTCTGCGTTAAAACATCCGACATTATTCGTAAGTCTTTCTTGCCCACGTCGTACACGCCTACTATATCTTTATACTTGTCTGCTTCAGGCAAAATTTCCTTTAGCGAATTTTTAAAAGAAGACAGCATCTTATCGTTAAATATTACATCATCTTTTTGCGGGAAAAGGGCAACGTAAAAAATATTTGTCTCCACCATGTCTTGGAAAAAGTGTGTTCCCAGCGAAAGCTCGGGCATTAAATTGCCTCCTGTAAAAGCGATTTCTCCCAATACCGCGATGTTGTTTAGTTCAAAGAAGGAAACCGGTACGCCTAATGAAGGCGTCGATGTCCCCCATCTGCCGGGTCCCAATAAAAGGGTGGGCATTTCCTCTTTATCAGGGATCTCCTTATTTAGATTTCCCACTAGGCGCGCTATATCATATTTGCCTGACATGGGCAAATCGCTGTACCCTTTCGGGTCGACATATATAATCCTGCGTATAGGCTGTGAAACATTGCCTCCCAGAAAATATCCGCTTGATTCAAAGAAAATCTTATCTTTTTTGATATCGGCCGGTATATCTATTTTCTTTCCTAGGCCTTGTGTCTGAAGGGGCCTGCATTGTAAAAGGTTTATTTTAAACACAGCATCCTTTGTGAAGTTTATTGTAAACTCAACGTCTACCGGATAGTCATATGTCTCCTCCAGTTTTTTTAGCACATTTTTCAGAACATTAAGAAACGAACTTTTAGAAAGAAGATAATCTAAATCCAATATCCAATATTCTTTTATGCCTCTTTCTTTCATCATTTTAGCTATTTCATTGTCTATTACGCCGATATGGCTGATCTTCAAATCCAGTTTTTCGCTCATCAAATCATTAAACGGAACTGTCGTCAACTTATTTTCTTTCACGTCTATTATATCCACGTCATGTTGGGAAAACCGCCTCTTATCCTTCATTCCCATCTCAGGTTTAAGTAATGGCATATCCAGTGCTACTATCCTTGGATAATCACCTTCTACGCGGTTGACTGCCCTCGTCCCCAGGCCGAATACTAATCTCAACATCCCTGCTTTAGGGTCCATCTTTTCGTTCCAGACATATGTATTATAAGAAATGCCTACGCCCGCAAGGTCGGGGAAGAAGTAATCTTTATGGTATGCGCCCGAGATCCTCTGGACCAAAAGTGCCATTTGTTCATCCCTTTTATCTAACCCTCTCTTCAGGCGATATGTCAATGCTTCTTCGCTCATGGTTGAGGCATAGATTTTTCTGACGGCCTCTGCAAATTGCAGGTACCGTTGTTCCGGAGTGCCCTGATTGGCGCAGAATATGCTTTCGTATTTGCCCGCGAAAGCATTACCGAATCCATCCTCAAGAAGGCTTGAGGAACGGACTATTATCGGTGATGTCCCGAAATACTCTATCATCTGCTGAAACTTCTCCATAACCTCCTCCGGAAACGTCCCGTAAAACATCTTCTCTTTAAGCAGGCGCGCTGTCTCAAAATAACCTTCCTTGGTCCTTTGCTGCATGCGCAATTTCCACCAGCCGTTTTGCACTATATATGTGTAAAAAACGTCCGAGCCTATATAGAACGAGTCGTGCGGCTCTGAAAATTTTTGCCATTCTAATGATTTATCCTTTAGCAAAATCTTTCTGGATAGAAGCATACCTACGGTCTTGCCGCCGATAAACCCCGTGCCCATAAGGCGCGATTTTACATTAAGCAAATCGTCCAGGGAAAAATTATCCCTTGCCAAAGACATAATCCTTCTATCTTTCGTAACCATTATCCTGCACAGTTCCTCGCACATCTTCTTTATCTCTTTTTTAAGATAAGGTTTTGCAGCCAAGTCTTCCGCCTGAAGAAACAAAAGGTCCCAGTAGTCCAGCTGCCTTTTTGAGCTTTCGACGCCTTTCTGACTTATGTAAGATAAGAGTTTTGATGCGTCAGCGCTGTCGGCAACAGGCACAAATCTATTTTTATCTTTCAGGTGCGGCAGAAACATAGTCGGAGAATAGCGGTTCCACACTTTTAATGGATGTATGCAGCAGGTGTCCTCAAAATGATATACATCAATAAGCAACTGCGTCGTCTCCCTTATTCGCGCTATTGTTTTGAATGAATGTTTGTCACGCAATATCGCGAAATACGTTAACGTATTGAACTCGTAAAGATAAGGGCATGTAATCATAAAGAAATTCCCTATCATAAGATCCGTGGCCCAGGCCTCCTGAAGGTCGGATAGACAGTCAAATACGTAATATGCTCCCTCGCCTTCGGCCGTAATAATATTATTGACTTGCGTGGCAAAAGATTCAAACCCGCGGCGGGCATCCAGCTTATACGTCTTTATTTTTTCCGAAGACTTAAGTAAAGGCTTGTGGGAAGCAAACCTCATATATATTACCTTTTTCTTCTCCTGCAGCGCTTTTTTCACAAACGGAGTTACAAAATCACGGTAGTGTTTTATATCGTCCATTTGCCAGACAACATTATCGCCTCTTCTTAAGCCAGTGGTTATTTCGTCTAAACCATTTATTCCGGTGCTTATCATGGCAACTCGACCTCCTACATCTTAGATAGGTTGCTTTTCCCCATCAGGTATTCATCAATAGAATAAGCTGCTCCGCGGCCTTCTGATATAGCCCACACTACAAGCGACTGGCCGCGCCGCATGTCCCCTGCGGAAAATACCTTCTTGACAGAAGTCATGTAATTCTCGTCGGTTTTAACATTTCCGCGGGAATCCAACTCTACGCCCAGGTCCGAAAGCAGCCCGTTATCTTCGGGCTTCATAAATCCGACTGCGAGGATTACTAAATCCGCATCTATTTCAAATTCGCTTCCCTTGATTTCGCTCATTACAGGACATGTTTTGTCTTTTACCTTCGAAAAATTTACTTTTACACACTCAAGCTTTTTAACTTTCCCTTTGTCGCCTACAAATCTCTTTGTCATAACCGACCAATGGCGCTCGCCACCCTCTTCATGACTGCTTGTAGTTTTTAAAAGTACGGGGTAATAAGGCCATAGGCACTCATTGGTACGGCATTCTGGAGGCTGAGGCAATATCTCTATCTGAACAACACACTTTGCCCCCTGCCTGTGCGCTGTCCCTACGCAATCAGCCCCTGTATCGCCGCCTCCGATAACTACAACCTTTTTTCCTCTAGCCTCTATCAACCGATTGGCAGCCATTTTTTTGCCGCCAACTATTTTATTTGCCTGAACTAAATAATCCATGGCAAAATGAATGCCTTTTAAACGTCTTCCTTCTATATCTAAATCTCTGGGGACACGGCAGCCGATAGTAAGAGAAACGGCATCATATTCTTTCAATAATTTCGAAACAGGCAATTTCTTTCCTACTTCAGCTTTTACCTTGAATTTAATCCCTTCCTTTTCAAAAATCTTCAAGCGCCTGTCCAAAATAGATTTTTCAAGCTTAAAGTCAGGTATACCGTAGCGCAAGATGCCGCCTATTTTATCATCACGCTCAAGGACGGTTACATGGTGGCCTGCTTTGTTGAGCTGTGCAGCGCACGACAGGCCTGCCGGCCCAGAACCAATAACAGCAACTTTTTTACCGGTGCGTTGTACTGGTGGTTGCGGCTTAATAAAACCGTTCTTAAAGGCATATTCAATAATCGCGAGTTCATTCTCGCGTATTGTCACCGGTTCGTCGTTTAAATCTAAAGTGCACCCGTATTCGCATTGGGCAGGACAAACCCTTCCTGTAATTTCCGGCATATTATTTGTCGCATCCAAAAGTTCAAATGCCCTTTTCCAATGGCCGCGATACATAAGATCATTCCACTCCGGTATATAGTTACCCAAGGAGCAACCCCAATGGCAAAATGGAGTCCCGCAATCCATGCAACGTGAGGCCTGCTCCATGGACTTTTCTTCCGGCCGCAATAACAAAACATCTCCGTAATCTTTGACGCGTTCACAGACAGGCCTGTAACCCGCAACTTCTCTTTTAAGTTTTAGAAATCCCTTAGGATCACCCATCTGATACCTCCATAAGACCAAGTATTTCGCCGACTTTCCTACCCTCTAATATGTGTTTGTATTCGATAGGCATAACCTTAACGAATTTTCCCAGCTCTTTCCCAAAATCATCTAATATACTCTTAGCTACAGGGCTTACCGTATATTTATAGTGATTACGAAGCAGGTATTCGATCGTTCTCTTATCTTCCGGCCCAACCTTCTCTAAGCTCACCATATCTGTATTGCAGTTATTTTCAAAAGTACCATCTTTATTATAGACATAGGCGATACCTCCGGACATACCTGCTGCAAAATTTCTTCCGGTCCTTCCCAAAACAAGCACCCTTCCGCCTGTCATATATTCACATCCGTGGTCTCCAACTCCTTCTATAACTGCGTACAACCCGGAATTCCTTATGCAGAATCTTTCACCGGCCACTCCCCTTACGTAAGCCTCTCCTGAAGTAGCTCCGTAAAAGGTCGTATTCCCGATGATGATATTTTCCTCTGCCTTATACGTCGACTTTTTACCCGGATAGACGATGATTTTTCCTCCGGAGATGCCTTTGCCTACATAGTCATTAGTCATTCCTTCCAGTTCAAATGTAACTCCTTTTGCCAAAAAGGCCCCAAAGCTTTGTCCTGCGACTCCTTTGAACTTACAATAAACCGTATCATCGGGCAGTCCTTCTTCGCCATATCTTTTGCATACTTCTGCACTAAGCGTGGCTCCTGTCGCCCTATCCGTGTTGTTGATTTCAAGATTCGATTTTGCCTTTGCGCCTTTCTCTAATGCATCTTTGGCAGATTTAATAAGGCTCAAATCTATAGTGTCTTTAATATCATGATCCTGATTGACTTGACAGTAAACCACAGTACCTTTGGTTATTTTTGGATTATAAAGAATCTGTGAATAGTCTACCCCCTTGGCCTTCTCGGGAATAATGTCATCATTTACGTTAAGTAAATCCGTCCTCCCTATCAGTTCATTAACTTTTCTTATTCCAAGACTTGCCATTATCTCTCTGAGTTCCTCTGCGACAAAGTGGAAGTAATTAATTACGTGTTCGGGCCTTCCGCTGAATCGCTTCTGAAGAATCTCATCCTGAGTCGCTACGCCCACAGAGCAGTTATTCAGATGGCAATGCCTTAGCATTACGCAGCCCATTACTATGAGCGGTGCGGTGCAGAAACCGTACTCCTCGGCTCCCAATAAAGCCGCAATGGCAACATCGCGTCCGGTGCGCATTTGACCGTCGGTTTGTAGACGCACACGCGAACGCAGGTTATTCAGAACAAGAGTCTGATGTGTCTCGGAAAGTCCCAGTTCCCACGGTAAACCCGCATACCTTATTGAACTTTTAGGCGATGCTCCTGTCCCTCCGTCCCCGCCGGAAATTAAAATTACATCTGCGTACCCCTTGGCAACTCCGGCCGCAACTGTTCCTACGCCGATTTCAGAAACAAGTTTTACGCTTATGCGCGCGTTGGGATTTGCGTTTCTCAAATCAAATATTAGCTGGGCCAAGTCTTCTATAGAATAAATATCATGATGCGGCGGAGGAGAGATCAATGTCACCCCCGGTGTCGTATAGCGCGTCTTCGCAATTATCTCACTTACCTTGTGGCCCGGAAGCTGTCCACCTTCACCCGGTTTCGCACCCTGAGCTATCTTAATTTGCAGCTCATCGGCATTTACCAGGTAGTTTATAGTAACTCCGAATCTTCCGGAAGCGACCTGTTTTATCGCGCTGCGTTTGGATTCGCCGTTCGGTAACGTTAAAAAGCGCGCCGGGTCCTCCCCGCCTTCTCCGCTATTTGACTGGGCGCCCATTCTATTCATAGCTATAGCTAATGTCTCATGAGCCGGCTTACCGATAGAACCAAAACTCATCGCGCCTGTAGTAAAACGCTTTATTATTTCTTCGACAGACTCAACCTCTTCAATATTTATAGAGTTTGTCTCGGCGAACTTAAGCAAACTACGAAGCGTAGTAGGGTTCTTAAACTGATCATTGATAAGATGGGCAAATTCCTTATATCTATCATAATCACATTTTCTTGCAGCATCTTGCAATGCCGCGATGCTTTCGGGATTCCATAGGTGGAATTCACCGTCTCTTTTCCATTGATATACTCCGCCTGTGAAAAGATAAGGTTCGCTTATTTTTCTCTCGGGATACGCCTCTCTATGTCTTATTATAGTCTCATCCGCTATACCTTTTAAAGCAACGCCTCCGACTCTAGACACCGTTCCTGTAAAATATTTATCGATGACTTCTTGACTCAAACCTAAAGCCTCAAAAATCTGCGCACCCCGGTAACTTCTAAGGGTGGATATGCCCATCTTTGATAATATTTTCAAGAGGCCATCGTTTATAGCTTTTCTATAATTCTTCAATGCAACCTTAATATCCAAATCGATCTCGCCCTCTCGGACAAGATATTCCACCGCCTCGTAGACGAGATAAGGGTTAACACAGCCGGCACCGTAGCTGAAAAGTAATGCAACATGATGTACCTCGCGCGGCTCCGCACTTTCGACTATAATGCCCACCTCAGAACGTATGTTTTTTCTTACAAGATGGTGGTGTACGGCGCTTGTAGCCAAAAGTGCCGGCAGCGCAACATGTTCTTTATCGACTCCGCGGTCACTCAAAATAATAAAGGAGAATCCTTTTTCTATGGCATACTCGCTCTCAAAACATATCCTTTCCAAGGCTCGCTCGAAATCCTCTTCGCTTGAGGGACTAAAAAAAGTATATATAGTCTTGGCCTTAAAACCGTTTACGCCTATATTCCTTATTTTCTCAAGCTCTTCATTTGTGAGTATAGGGTTTTCTATCCGAAGTTTATGGCTGTGCCGCGGCGTCTCTTCGAGAATATCTTTCTCCGGCCCGATAAAGCTTTCCAAACTCATAACGAGTTTTTCCCTTATGGGGTCGATCGCCGGATTCGTCACTTGAGCAAAGAGCTGCCTGAAATAATTATAAAGAAGCTGCGGCTTCTTAGAAAGAAAGGCATGAGGCGTGTCGTTACCCATAGAACCGGTAGGTTCCTTTCCCTCTTCGGCCATCGGTTTTATAATCATCTTAAGGTCTTCTCGAGAATAGCCGAACACCTTGAGGCCAGAGATGATATCTTGAGATTTTTTCGTCTTTACCCCTGACTCAATAACCTTCTCAAGTTCAACCATGTTTTCTTTATTCCACTTTCCATAGGGCGATCGCGAGGAAACCTGTTCTTTTATCTCCTCGTCCTCGACTATACGGCCAAGCTCGGTATCTATAAAAAACATCCTGCCAGGTTCTAAGCGACCGGAATATTTAATGAGAGACGGATCTATATCCAAAACCCCTACCTCTGAAGCCATTACTACAAAATCATTCTTTGTTACAATATACCGCGCCGGCCTCAGGCCGTTTCTGTCCAGCACCGCTCCTACTTTCTTGCCATCGGTAAAAGCTATGGATGCGGGACCGTCCCACGGTTCCATCAAGCACGCATGGTATTTGTAGAAATCTTTTAGTTTCTCATCCATCATTTCATTATGTTCCCATGCACTGGGTATAAGCATCACCATCACATGCGGAAGCGACCTGCCGCTCAAGACTAATAGCTCAAATACATTATCAATAATAGCCGAATCACTGCCTCCTTCTACTATTATCGGCTTTATTTTTTCAATATCGGTCCCGAAAAACTCACTTGACAGCATTCTCTCGCGCGCTCGCATCCAATTTATATTGCCGCGCAGCGTGTTAATCTCTCCGTTGTGAGCAAGAAAGCGGAATGGGTGTGCTAGATTCCATGTGGGAAAGGTATTTGTGCTATATCTGGAATGCACAAGAGCAATAGCGCTTTCCATATCTTCGTCTCTTAGGTCAATAAAATATCTATCCGGCTGATTAGGCGTCAATAGCCCTTTATAAGTCAATGTCCTTGATGAAAGATTGGTGATGTAAAAGGCCGCTTTCTGACTTAAATCGGATTCGTTTATGGCATTCTCGACCTGTCTTCTAATAACGTAAAGTCTGCGCTCAAAATCCAGTTGATCCTTAATCTCTTCTCCGCGCTCGATAAAAATCTGTAACATTACAGGCTCTGTTTTTTTAGCGGTTTCGGATATTGTAGAATTGTCGAGGGGGACATTTCGCCATCCAAGAAATCTTTGGCTTTCTCTTTCTATGATTTCTTTAAATGTGTTTTTACAAAAATCCTGTTCTTTTTCGTCTATAGGCAGAAAAACTAGCCCTGTCGCATAGGTACCAACTTTGCCCAGCGTAATGCCTATTTTGCTACATTCTTTCAACAGGAAAGTATGCGGTATCTGAATCAACAACCCCGCCCCGTCGCCAACTTTTGGATCGAAACCGACTGCGCCGCGGTGGCTTAGGCGGTTAAGGATTTGTATTCCATTCTTTATGATATCATGGGATTTTCGGCCCTTAATATCGCAGACGAATCCCACGCCGCAGCTATCATGCTCAAACTGCGGGTCATAAAGTCCCTGTTTTTTTGGAAAACCATGATATCCCATATTCAAACCTGCTTAAATTTTATGCAGTAAAGTGCAAATTTTTTTCAGGCATGTTCTATACACCTACCTATTACCACCGTGAAAGATACTTATCAAGCTCGTATTGCGAGACTTGGATCCTATAATCGTTCCATTCCTTCTTCTTGAGTTCTATAAATCTTGGAAAAATATGCTCGCCGAGTACTTTTCTTACAAGTTCGCTTTTCTCTGTAAAGGATATAGCGTGTCCGAGGGAGTCCGGTAGCACATCTATACCTTTTTCCTTGCGTTCAGCAGCTGTAAGATGATATAGATTCTGCTCCATCGGTTCGGGCACTCTATACTTCCTCTCAATGCCGTCCAGGCCGGCATGTAACATTGCGGCAAAAGTAAGATAAGGGTTGCATGCCGGATCGCACGCTCTGAATTCACAGCGCGTTGCCTTTTCCTTACCCGGATGGTAAAGCGGCACTCTGACTAAAGCGCTTCTGTTTCGCCTGCTCCAGGCTATGTAAACCGGAGCCTCATAACCCGGGACAAGTCTCTTATAAGAGTTAGTCGTCTGGGCGAATATGGAACATATCTCTTTTGAGTGTTTTAATAACCCGGCGATGAAGTAATGAGCCACTTTTGAAAGGCCATCCTTTGATTTAGGGTCGAAAAAAGCATTCTTGCTTCCTTTAAATAACGATTGATGCGTGTGCATCCCCGAACCATTCTCCCCGAATATCGGCTTGGGCATGAAGGTTGCATAAACGCCGAATTTACTCGCGATTTCCTTAACTACGATCCGGTAAGTAATTACGCTATCAGCCATTTTTAAGGCGTCCTGATACTGCATATCCACCTCATGTTGCGAAGGCGCAACTTCATGATGTGAGTACTCGACTTTTATGCCCATCTTCTCCAGAGCCAGCACTGTTTCCCTTCGCAGGTCACTTGCCACATCTAAAGAAGTAAGGTCAAAATATCCTCCTTTATCGAGTATGCCTGTTGTGCTATCGTTTTTAAAGTAAAAGTATTCAAGCTCAGGGCCGAGATAATAATGGTCGAAACCCATTCTCTTTGCCCTTTGAAGGGCCAATTTTAATACATTCCGCGGGTCTCCCTCGTAAGGAGTCCTGTCAGGATTGAGCACGTCGCATATCATCCTTGCAACAGCTTTTTCCGTGGGCCGCCATGGCAGTATTTGGAATGTATCGGGATCCGGCATTGCAATCATGTCGGATTCCTCAATATCCTGGTATCCTGTGATAGAGGATCCGTCAAAGCCCATTCCATCCTCAAGCGCGCCTTTCAGCTCGCTATTCATAATAGCGAAACTTTTCACCTGACCCAGTATGTCCGTGAACCATAATCTTATAAATTTTACATCGTGTTCCTTTACAAGCTTCAAGATCTCCTGCTTTTTCTTATCATTCATATCTTTACCCTTCCTATTCTTTTTTGTCCCTTTGGCACATAAAAAATGACGTTCCGGCCTTATATAGGCTCAGAACGTCTTTGTCCTAATCCATTTGCACAAACTTTGTGCTTTGGTGGCTAAATTGCCACCTTTCACTATATATAAGTAAAAAAACAACACTTTTGGTAACCTATTATCTTAACCTATGGCTTTTCCGCCTCTTTCCCCGGTTCTTATCCGTATGCACTCCGGCAGATCCAGCACAAATATCTTCCCGTCCCCTATTTTGCCTGTTTTCGCGCCCTTTATAATAGCCTTTATTGTCGACTCTACAAAATTCTCGTTTACCGCTATTTCAAGCCTTATCTTCTTGAGGAGATTTACCTCATGTATTACGCCTCTGTAAGTCTCGGTGTAACCTTTTTGCTGTCCACACCCTAAGGCATTTGAAACTGTCATCTTATACACTTCTTCATCATAGAGCGCTTTTTTGACATCCGGAAGTTTGTGTGGTTGTATCATAGCTATTACAAGTTTCATTGCATGCCTCTTATTATGTCGTAGTAAACACCTGAAATCCGGCGTATGACTCCATGCCGTGCTCTCCTATATCAAGGCCTTTAAGTTCTTCCTCTCTTGATACTCTAAGGCCTACTGTTGCGTCTATTAATTTAAACACTATACCCATAGAAATAAGCACAAATGCTATAACTGTTACGACGCCAACTAATTGTATTGCAAGCTGTTTTAAACCGCCTCCGTAGAGCAATCCGCTATTAGCTAAACCGAGGGCTTTTTGACCAAAAATACCTATAGATAGCGTGCCCCATAAACCATTAAATCCATGAACTGCTACCGCGCCAACAGGATCGTCTACATGTAACCTATCTAACAACACAACACCTAAAACAATAATGACTCCGCCTATACCTCCTATTACTATCGCTGCCCAAGGTTCTATATAAGCACACGGTGCTGTAACGGCAACAAGTCCTGCCAGTGTGCCGTTCATCGCCATGGAAAGGTCGGGTTTTCCAAAAATACGCCATACTGTTGCCATGGCTATTATCCCTCCGGTAGCTGCTGCCAAATTTGTATTTATAGCGACTCTTCCTATTAATGAGCCGTCTCCCACGCTAAGGGTAGAGCCGGTATTAAAGCCAAACCATCCAAACCACAGAATAAACACGCCTAAAGATGCCAGCGGGATAGAGTGGCCTGCGATGATATTTGAGGTGCCGTCGGGATTATATTTTCCTACTCTGGGTTTAAGCATTATAGTACCTGCTAACGCGGCAACCCCGCCCACCGTGTGGACAACTGTTGAACCAGCGAAATCGGCAAATCCTATATTAGAAAGCCATCCTCCTCCCCATATCCAATGGCCCACGATCGGATATATGAGCGCCGATATAATAAATGAATATATAAGGTACGCATGAAATTTCATTCTTTCCGCCATTCCGCCTGCGACAATAGTTGCCGCTGCGCCGCAGAAAGCGGCCTGAAACAACCAGAATGCAAAAAGCGGAATATTTGCTCCCGATTCTGCGCCTGATAGAAAGAAACCTTTAAATCCCATGAAACCATTGCCCTGGCCGAACATGATTGCGTATCCAAACATAAAAAACCCCAAGGAAGCCATGCAGAAATCGAGAAAGTTCTTTGTGAGGATATTGCATGTATTCTTGGCGCGGATAAACCCCGCTTCGACCATGCCGAATCCGGCCTGCATGAAAAATACAAGAAAGGCCGAGATCAGGACCCATAATGTGTCAAGGCCTACTGCTGTCATGTTGACTGTCTCCATTACATCCTTTTTGATATACTGCCTAAAAAATAAAAACGTTCATAATGTATACTTAGCATATTATGAACGTCCTTGTCCAAACACAGCCTCGTATTTTATCTATTACACTATCTTAAAGTAAAAAATGACTACTTCTGGTAACCTCTATTTTTGTATTTTTTAATAATATTCTTTTTGTACTTAACTACCATCACATGAGAGATGCCGAGTTTCTCAGCCGCTTCGCGTACCGTATATCCTTTTAAAAGTAACGACAAAACTTCTCTTTCTCGCTTTGTCAGCTTTTTACTCTTTATATCGTCTATTGTCAAATGTGTCTCTGTGACTGCAGAAATATATTCCCTGGTATCCGGTATAATGTCTTTTAAGGTACCTCCGTTAGGTGATAATGGTTCATCCAAACTCTGCAACCAAACGTTCTTTCTCCCCTTTCTTAAGAAATTGAGAATATGGAATTCACAGGCCTTAATTATATATGCTTCATTCATACCAATCGGTACCCCTTCCTCGAAACAACTCCATAGGTACAGACACATCTCTTGGTACAAGTCCTCAGAATCATAGAAGCTGCGAAGGACATGCTTGCGTGATATGACCTTAAGCGCCGGCGTTATCTTCTCCAGTAATATCCTGAAATCCATTTGGCACCAAACCCTGTTCAAAGAAAAAAGGGCATTCTTTGCCGCTCATCGGCATTAGAATGCCCTTCATTGGACATAACAAGAAAATCTAGCTTTTTACATTATACTAACAAAAAAGACGCCCTTCCGGACGCCTCTTTGCATCTTTATATCACTATCTCAGTGCTTTATTGTCAGCTTAAGTATATCATAAAAGCTCTGCTATGTCAACTAATATTAAAAAAGGGGTTGGGTCAGTCCAACTTGCAACAGCTCGCTCAGTTGTCTCGCTGTGAGTAAGTTATCCATAAAAACAAGGCCCTGGAACCCCTTATTCTCCGCCATCTATGATATATGATTTTCACGCGTTTGTAATTAGTAAAATAAAACGTGTGAGCAAATAAGGTGTTAGAGATAAAGAGAGATAC